>Ga0272441_10000187_pt1 | contig 139598 bp, 150 predicted proteins | sample SSMProp6N_FD_193582 | JGI IMG/M metagenome (GOLD analysis project Ga0272441, IMG submission 193582) | Marine sediment archaeal communities from Little Sippewissett salt marsh, Falmouth, MA, United States - SSM-Prop-6N | ecosystem: Environmental > Aquatic > Marine > Wetlands > Sediment ...
CGACAAATATGATGTATTTGATGGTGAACACGATGGGTATCATAGACTTGAACATCCGGTAACTCATAGGAGAAGAATACAATTCAATAAAAAGGGACAACATTGGATAATAACTGATATTTTGACTGGTAAAGGAAAGCATTTATTTGAATGGTACTTTCATTTTGCACCTATACCGCTAGAGCAAAATAAGAAAAATCCTTTATTGATTAGAACAAAATGTAAAGGTATTAACATAGAAATTGTTCCTCTTAATATGCATGATAGATTTTGCTGTGAAGTTCTGGAGGGATGGATCTCATATAGCTATGGAACAAAAGAAAAGGCTCCGATTCTTAGATATGAATTGAATAAAAACCTAGATGAGAAGGATTTAATTATTGAATTTAAAATTATGTTATCAGGAAGAACATGAAAATCACTCTTATTAGACCATATTTTACACACACTCCTTATGAACCACCTCTGGGCATCACTATAGTAGCTGCCTATTTAAAAGAAAGAGGTTACTCTGTAAGTATCATTGATTTCGAAACTACCTTGGCTAAATCAGAAAATGAAATTAAGGACCATATACAACAAGAAGATCCAGACATAGTAGGAGTTTCTTTTTTTACTTATGATAGATTCGAGGCTGAAAAGGTATCAAATGCTGCAAAAGAGTTGGGAAAAATAGTAATTGGTGGGGGATTACATATGACTTTTGATCCAATGAATACGCTTCAGTCAATACCAAGCATGGACATAGGTGTATTAGGAGAAGGTGAAGAGACGCTCTGTGAATTGGTGAGAGCAATTGAGGAAGAAAGATCGTTTCAAGACATCAAGGGGATCGCTTACAGAAAAAATGGAAAGGTGGTAGTCAATCAGTTAAGACCATTGATCAGTGATTTGGACCTTCTTCCCATGCCTGCCTATCATCTTCTCCCCATGGATAAGTATCCTTATCATCAAATATTAGGCTCAAGAGGTTGTCCTTATGACTGTATCTTTTGTGCAAGTCCAAAATTTTGGAGAAGAAAGGTTAGATTTAGATCCTATAAGCTAGTTGTAGATGAGATAGAATATCTTGTCAATACCTATGGCCAAAAAGAATTTGATTTTAAAGATGACATTTTGTTTCTTAACAAAGAATGGACTAAAAATCTCTGTAATGAATTGTTGGAAAGGGGTACAAACATAAAATGGAACTGCTTAGGGAGAGTCAACTTAATTGATAAGTCTCTTTTTAAATTGATGAGAAAGGCAGGATGCCAGACTTTAAGATTTGGTATTGAGTCAGGTAACGAACGTATCCTTAAAGTGATCAAAAAGGATATAACTAAACAGCAAGTAAGACATGCTGTTAAAGTGGCAAAGGAAATACCCTTTGAAGTAGGAACAATTTTTATGTTAGGACACCCCTCTGAAACTTTGGATGAAATGGAGGAAACTTGTGAATTTGCTATTGAACTAGGTGCAGAGCACTACAACTTCAAACCTGCCGATATTTATCCAGGTACTCAGCTTTTTCAAATAGCAGTTAATGAAGGTCTACTATCAAAAGATTATAACTGGTTTGAAAGAGGAAAGTACAAAGCTGGTTTTTTAACCTATGATGATATCCCTAGTTATGAATCTACACACTTTACAAGAGAGCTATTAGAAAATACGGCAATGAGATTCTACCTTAAGACCTTTTTTGCCCGTCTATTTACTCTAAAATCAATTTCAGATTTTAGCCTATCTCGTTTTCGATCAGGTATTAATTTTATCCCCAAGTCAGGTAGAGATTTTCAAATCATCATAAATGAAGTTGTTAAAGAACTGAGAACGAAGCGTACTTTAAAGAAAAGATTTTTAGGTGTAATGGCTGCAATTCCCTATATTTTCCAAAGCTTTAGAAAGTTTGTCTATCGTCGGATTAAAAAATTATCTAGATTATATTTGAGGCGGGCGCATTTAAAATAAGCTATTATATCAAAAGAGTTAAAAAAGCAAAATGTTCAACATAATGAGCTTATAAAAAATTTAAAAGGTGGAAGGGGTTTTTAGACTTTAGCTTTCTATATAAATAGAGGAGGAATACAAAAGTAATGCACAGGAGTTTAACTTTTATAAAAAAGAACAGGACACATAAATATAATTTAAAGAAAGCAGAATTGGATATCATTCCCGATGAGCTACTTGATCATAAAAAGCGAGGTTTAGGCATATACATATATGAATGGTCATTTGATCAGTCGGGAGAAAAATCATGGGAGATACCAATGGATTTTCGCGACCAGACAGATTTTTCTAGGCAAGTAGGCGGTGACAAAACTGATTGAGCAAGACGATAGTCTGAAGATAGGGTATCTGCTAAAATTTTCATTATGGTGGAGAGAATACTAGCATGAACAGCAGGACTCTTACTTTCACGGATACACATAGTGAATCTACCATTACTCCTTTGGGATTTTATTTTATCGTGAGAAAGATAAATTCAATGGTAATGAATATTTTTTATGACAAATTAATAGAATAAATTTAGATATGTATGAAAACTATAATGAATAAAAATTTAAAGATAGCATTAATTGGAGTATATCCGCCACCATATGGTGGCATCTCTGTTCACATCCAACGTTTAAATGAACAACTAAAGAAAAAAGGATTTGAATGTATTATTTATGATTTATTTGGAAAGCGAGGAATAATACAAAAAAATGTTAAATTTGTAAAAAATTCAAAAGTTTGGATGTTAAAATATTTCTTAGGTGCGAAGGAGGACATAGTGCATTATCACGGCGGAGAACTAAAGTCACTATATTTTTTGATGATACTGGTACTTTTTTCACTGTTTTCCGTTGTAAGGAAAAAAAATGTAATATTTACCATCCATAGTTTCAAGCATAATATACATAACATCAACCTATTATATAGATTCATTTTTTGGATGGTGAAGAAAGCAGATATATGTTTTATCGCTATAGGTCCCCAAATAAAGAAGAAGATTATGTCTTTAGGAATTGAACCTAAAAATATTGAGGTTATCCCTTCATTCATTCCGCCTGCTATAAGAGAACAAGATATTGCAGAGATTCCTAATGAAATCTGGGATTTTATGGATAATCACAGCCCTGTGATCTCAGCAAACGCAGCTATAATAAGTTTCTACAATAACACCGATCTTTATGGTATTGATATGTGTATTGACTTGTGTGCAAATCTGAGGCAATCTCATCCAGATATTGGCTTTGTTTTTTGTCTTCCAGATGTAAACAATTCTGTATATTTCGAGAAAATGAAACAAAGAATTATAGAGAAAGATTTAGAAAATATCTTCCTATTTGTTACTAAGCAACATCAGTTATATCCGATTATTAGAAGGAGTAATGTATTCGTAAGACCAACAAATACTGATGGCTATGGTGTCTCTATAGCTGAAGCAATATATCTCAAGGTACCTGCTGTAGCAAGTGATGTGTGCCCCCGCCCTGCGGGAACCATTCTATTCAAAAGTCGGGATATTGAAGGTTTTACTTCAAAGGTGAAAGAAGTGTTAAATAATTATGGACAAGAAGTAGCAAAGCTTGAAAATATAAAGAATATAAATGGCGCTGATAAGATTATTGAAATGTATCGTAGAATCGGAATGGGACGACAGCAATGAAAACAAGTGTAATTTTATGCACAATGAATAGAACAGAAGAAGTGATTAGATTTTGCGAATCGTTAAACAATCAAATTGAGCCTCCAAACGAACTTATCATTATAGATAGCAATGAGGCAGTAATAACTTCCAACGAAAAATTTACCAATTTTTTAAGGCAGATAGAAAAAAAAATGGATATTTGTTATATTCATATAAAAGCCAGTTTAACGAAAGCTAGAAATATTGGTGTTAAAAAATCAAAAGGTGATATATTATACTTTTTTGATGATGATGTAATTCTAGAACCAGATTTTCTACAAATAGTGAATAAAACCTTTGAGAATAATTTGTATTATATGGGTGGAATGGGGACCATTATTGGAGTGCCAAAGTTGACTACCACAAGATATATTCGAAATCTCTTTAGGCGTTTTTTTCTTCTTCAGCATGACTACGGTAACGGAAAATTTCAAAAATCTGGATTTCCTCGACATCCTTATGGTACAAAAGGATTTAGAGAAGTCGAAGTTCTTGGTGGATGTTTCATGAGCTATAGAAAAGAAATATTTAAAGAATTCAATTTTGATGAAAATCTAACAGGCAACATTACTATGGAGGATGTGGATTTTTCTAGAAGAGTTTCATATAAATACAAACTTTTTTATAATCCAGACGCAAAATTGGACCACAGACATGCTGTTAGTGGTCGTGGTAATATACGAGAAAATAGTAAAAGGTATCTCGTATGTCATCACTATTTATTCTATAAAAACTTTTATTTACAAAATAAGTTATTTATTATTCCTCACTGGTGGTCAATATTGGGCCTAATTATTTTTTCTATCGTCTTTGAGTTAACTGAAGTAACAAAAGGATATATCGATGGTTTGATGATATTAAAAAGAAAAAGAAATGAACCATTGTGCAACTGGGTTGTATGGTCAAAATCATAGAAACCCAAGTGATATTCAGAAGGACGACTATGGAATCCATGAAATGCTTACGATTTAGTAAATAAATAGTAAAAATAACGACAAGAAAGACCGGGGAATAACAAATGAAATATTCAATGACAAGTGGAGCAGGATTTATCTTATATATAGTATAGGAGTAATTATGCAATTAAAATACATAGTTAATGGAATAGGAATTTATATTGACAATAGCAACGAGAGATGGAATGCTTCGATTGAGAAAAAGTTGCAAATTCAACTCGATGGTTTTCAAACTGACTTGGATGAAAGCAAAGTACTTCAAAAACTTGTTTTCAAAAATTATGCACTTCTAGATACCGAATCTTTAAAAGGTGGATGTGTTGCACCTGAATGCTCAATTTATAAAGAGGGGATTTTTGTAGATTTGAATTTAAAAACGGCATTTAAAATTGAAAAAGATAACATGCTTTTTTGGGTTCATGAAGATTCTTGGCTCTCTCTCCCATTCATACTTCAATTTTTATTCAAACAACGTAAGCTTATATTTGTACATGGGGCAGGAATTACAATTGAGAACAAGGGGATCTTATTACCTGCGTTTGCAGGTATTGGTAAAACTCCGTTTATATCAGAAGCTGTAAAAGATGATAGAGTAAAAATATTGGGGGATGATTTAATCCTGCTTGATGATAAAGGATATTTATACCCATATAAACGCCCATTTTGTTTACAACTGTATCACAAGCCCCTTTTTCCAACATATTTCAAAAATAACAAAGTAAAATATAAAAACCCAACTTTGTGGAACAAAGGAATCAGAAAGGTAAAAATTATTTTCAATATTCCTAATCATAATGTTATCGGTCATAAAACAGTCGCCCCTCATCTCATTTTTGACAAAAGCAAATTAGCAGAAGAAAAAGTTTCCATTGATAAAATATATCTACTAAGGAGATACAAAGATCTGGATAGTATACAATATGCTAAAACTGAAGATATAGATGAAGTCATTAATTTTTGTGTTAATGTACTTTTTCATGAATGGGCATGTCTTGCAGAAATGACATTTAGTCTACTTTCTCAAAAGGGAGAAAGTATTTCCGTGTACTATGAACTTTTTGAAAAAATTACTCGAAAATGCATTGCAAAATCTAAAGAGATATACCTAGTAGATATCCCAGAAAACATGAAAGCAGATGAAGTTGCAGGAGAACTTACAAAAATTGTATTATCTAAAAATATGAGCTAAGTTACAAAGAGAGATGGAGAAATATTATGATAATTAAATTCGCGGATGATTTCAAAATCAAATTAAACAGTATTCCAGATAAAATTACAGAATATTTAAAGGAAGAAATTGATGAGCATATTTTCTCAGATGATGCAGATGGAGAATATGACATAAGGGTGGAATTTAAGAACTCGATAGAATTCGACAATGAAACAAAATATATTACTTTGGGTTCTGGTTTTAGCGAAAAATCATTTTATTTACTTGATGGTATGCATAACAAAATTAGGATAGGTAGTTTTAGAGAAAAAAAAATTGTTGTTGAAAAGAATTTTAATCCGAAATGTTTCTTTGAAATATTAGAATATTTATATGTGAATAAAATTTTAGGGAAAAATATGATGTTTCTTCATTCTTCAGGAGCGGTTCTTGAAGATAAAACCATTGTTTTTCCAGCCTGTGCAGGTACTGGAAAAACAAAGATGCTGATTCAACTAATGAAAAAGTATAATGCAACTTTTTTGGGTGACGATTGGACGATCATAGACAATAAAGGTAATGTATACCCCTATCTAAGAAATATAAGATTTTGGGCTAATGACATTTTAAAACAAAAAGAAATTTTTAAGGGAAAAGCATTTGTAATTCCCGGTCTCATTGGTGATCACTTTGACTTTACTAAGAAAGATAAAAGATCATTGAGATTCATAAAAAAAATTTACTCGAACTATTTAAATAAAAAATTACCGATAAAAATAAAAGCAATTGACATTAACAAAAATAGTAATATGAAATACAATTGTCGCAACAAAATTGATTATACAATATTTTTTTCACGAAGTAATACTGCAAAAATAAATCATGAGTCGGTTAAAGCATCTGTTTTAACTGAAAAGATTATTTGTGCAACATTAATTGAAAACAGACTAAAGCCCGATTACGAAGATTGGGCAATCTTTGCAAATCAAGCAGATATAGATGAAAAGATTGTGCAAATTCAAAAAATGAAATCGATAATGGAAAGTTGTTTTCAGAGGACAAAAAATATATGGTTAACGGTACCTCTAAAAGCATTTCCTGATGAAATAGCGACTTATGTAATCAAAGAGATCATAAGTGAGTAAGAATGATATTTATTATTAGAATCGATTTTAAAAAATATGGGGTTATATAATGTCTGTGAAAAACAGTTTTAGTAAAACTATTATTTACCACCGACATACATTTACACAATCGATTGATAAAAGTGTATTTAAATGAATAGAAATTGTTGAAAGGAGAGAATATGAAGATTTTATTTATTTTTTGCGATATGTTTAGGGCTAATTTGTTGAAAACATTTAACGACGGTGTAAAAAAGAAGGGTTTAATGGATTACTGGTTTGAAAGATTAGGGGGGACATGCTTTACTAATTGTTATACTCCTGCTCCAGATACTACAAGAAGCTTGGCATGTTTATATACGGGAAAATATCCAAAGAAAAATGGCTGTTATAAAAGGCTGACCATACCAGAAAGATATCTAAAAAAAGACATATTGAATATATTTACTTTTTTTGAAAAATATGACTACCCAATGTATTTTATGTTTAATAAGGTCAATGAAAAAGCAGGTTTCTTCCCTGTAAGAGGATATAAAAACACCCAAATATTTGATTCTTTAGAGGTATTTTTAGATGAATTAAAAATATCTTTAACTAAAAATGAAAACATTTTTTCTTTCATTGTTTTAAAAGATTATCATTGGGCAATAGATGATTATGGCCACAATTCATTGGGTGATTATTATGGACAAAAACATTTATCAAATTGTTTTGAAATGATATTTAATAAATTAACACCGAACAATTTTGATTATATTTTTATTTTCTCTGATCACGGATGCAAACTGTATAAGGAACTCAAAAGAGAGAAAAAGATCTATTTAATAAATGATGATAGAAGCAAGATAGTCATGTTTGTCCGTAAAAAAGGTTGCAATGATATTAAAAAAGTATCTAGGCTTACTTCAATAATGGATGTATTGCCAACATTGGTTGAAATTATAGAAAAAAAGAATTCTTATGCGTTTGATGGGATATCATTGTTTAAAGAAATGCGAAGTAGATACATAGCTATAGAAGATCAATCTATTTTTACCAGTAGCGTAGACATGATCCATGATCTATGGGGGGTAAGAACAGATACTCATTTTTACTTCTCAAGTTTCAATGATAGTATTTTATTGAAAGTTATCTCCGATAATAAATACGAAGAAGAAAAAAATCCGGATAACACCCTGGTTTTAAAACTACAGAAAAAGATCAAGGATGTAGCTTGTTCTTATACAAAAAACATGAAAGAACATGAAATTTTGGTGAAATATGGAGCATTGAGCACAGATAGATACAAATATTCTGACGGGCAAAAGAGGAAAAACGAAAAATATTTTGTTTTAAGATTGATAGGAAAAATATTTAAAAATATATATCAGCGATGGTAATATATGAACGATGTAATTTTCCCGTTATAGAATAGTGAGGTTTGCTTCAGGTGGTATTAAAACGCCTCTGGCGTTTTAAACAACATATTTACCTTAGATGTGGTGAGGTATATAAATCCTTAAAAGAAATTAAAAAACAAAATTAGGAATATCGTAATAGTTTGATATGAATTCCGATAAAGTTTTTAAAACAATAAATTGGAAGAAGAGAAATGAATGCAACGGAAAATAAACTTAAAAAATTACTTCAAAGCAAATTTTTCCGGAATTTTTTAATATATTTATCGGGTGCATTGTTTTTAAAAGGCGTTGGTTTTTTTCTTCTTCCGTTTTACACGAGAATATTAATGCCTGATCAATATGGTCAATTGGCTTTATTAAATACATTTATTGGTGTTTCATCATCCATTCTATTCTTTGGACTGCCCCCGGCAGTTACTATCTTTTATTACAAAGTGGAGAAAGATCAAAGAGTTGAAACAATTATTAATATTATTTTTTTATACCTTATTCTTTCCCTACCATTTATTATTTTAATGTTATTTAATGTCGAGAGTCTCAATCAATATATATTTGGAGGAGAAATATCTGGTCATTTAATTATCCTTGCAGTTATAATTACTTTTTTTTCGTTTTTTCCTGTGGTATACTACAATGTATTAAAGATGGAAGAAAGAGCGCTAAAAAGAACCATCCTTCAAGTGATAATTGGATTGTTTATTTTTGCCTCGAACATGTATTTAGTATATTATCTAAGAGTTGGTATTATTGGCATACTTGTGACAAATTTAGCAGCTTCAATTATTATCCTTTCGATAGGTAGCGGAGAATATCTACATAAATTTAAAAAAATAAAAATTTCACTAAACATTAGTAAAATTAAAGATTTTTTGAAAGTAGGAGTACCTATAGTTCCCGGTGCCCTTGCCATGTGGGCCTTAACTTTTGCAGATAGATGGATATTGATGAAGTATATTTCTTATTCGGATGTTGGCATATATTCAGTAGCATATAGTTTTGGAATGCTTTGGGAAGGTTTAATTCTTATTCCTTTTGCTGCAGTATATACACCTCGACTGTTTAGAGCATATAAGAACGATTTAATAGGAACCGAAAAAAAGAACATGAGGTTTTTAAAATATTATTTTCTTTTTTCTTTAATTATATTTATTGTAGCTAATGGTGTTCTATATATTGTATTTCCCATTCTTATTGGAGAAAAATACCATGCAGCTTATCCATTAATATGGATAATTATTGTAGGTTACATTTTTTACGGAGCATTTAGCTTGGTAAATCATTTCTCGTATATACTTAAAAAAACTTATTATGCTACTATTTGCGTTTTTATTGCGGTAGGAATAAATATCGGATTGAATTTAATATTTATACCGGTGTATGGAATTATTGCAGCAGCATACACAACAATGTTTTCATTTTTTGTAATGTTTATTATCGGATTCATACTAAGAACAAGATTATATAGAAGATCCTTAGTTAGAATAAAAAATTCGGGGATTACTTAAAACTGGCAAAACCGCTAAGACATTGATATTTGAGTATCATATAGGGCTAGAGATAAAAAAGTTTTTCATTACAACGCAGTTGTAAACGGATGATATCCCGATTAGTGCCCTTCCACTAACTAAATTATACATAAATATGCCGATGGTAATGTTTTTATCAGCATGGAAACAATAGCAAATGAAGAAATCAAACCAAAGGTAAAAATAATGTAAACTCTTGTTTGTTATATAGTTGACATTACCAATAGAGGTTTTTGCAATAAACCATTATTATTTTTTAACCATTAATCTTGTCCCACGGCTCTAATTTATCTAACGTTTATCTAAAAGAGTTGAAAATATGGCAAAATTTTTAATATTTAGATTTTATGGTAGACTAGGACAAAATCAAAAAATGAAAAAGTGGGCGTTATGGGAAGGATGAAGAAGTTAAAACTGGGTGTGCCATGTAGTCAATTAAAGGATTTTACGAAGGATGTCGAAATATTCTGCACTAGCGAAAATGAAGCTATGGCGATAGCATCAGGGATATGGCTAGGGGGGGGAGAAGCAGTAGTTTACATGCAAAACAGTGGACTTGGTCACATTGTGGATATTGTGACAAGCCTGTATAAACCGTATAGCATACCGTTGCCTCATTTGGTGTTAAGTATTAGGCATAGTCCAAATCATCATTTTTTTATGGCTAAGATAACAATAGATTTATTGAAATTGTTGAACTATGAAAATGTAGAGATAGTTGAGCAAAATGAAAAGAGTTAAAGCTATTGAAAGAATAATATCAGATATTACCGATGAAATTGTTGTTTGTTCATGTGGAATGATAAGCAGAGAAGTGTACCTTGTGAATGACAGGGCCAAAAATTTTTATGTAATGGGGTCTATGGGTGCTAGTCTTGGCATCGGCATAGGGTTGGCATTGAAAAGACCTGAGATGGACGTGGTTGTGATCGTGGGTGATGGGGAGATACTTATGAGTCTTAGCACACTTGTTTTAATGAATAAATTAAAACTTAAGAATCTGAAATTGTTTATTTTAGACAATAATTGTTATAGTTCTACCGGTGGTCAAAAAACGTGTAGTGATGCAGTTGATTTCACAAAAATAGCAGACTGCCAAGTAATAAAGGTTGAATCTGAAAAAGGAGACGCACCAAGAATTGGTCTTACTCATGAAGAAATAAAAAGGAGATTTATGAATGCAATTAAAAAATAAAAGCAACGTTCACTATGATTTAGTTGTATGTAGTAAATCTACCAAAAAATACATTACTTATTTCAGGTACTCTGATTGCTTAATAATTAAAAAACCGCCAACTATTGATATTCTCAAACAAAAAAACACAAAGGAAAACGTTCTTGCTATCGGTGGGGGTGCAGTCATCGATACTGCAAAAATAATTTGCAAACATCCTATCACAGCAATACCAACTACATATAGTGGAGCATCAGTAACTAACCATGCGGTTTATTGGGATAAAGAAAAGAAATGCAATACCAACACACCTTTACCAAAAACCATTCTAAAACCAGAATGGGTAACAGCCTTACCAAAACATGTAGAATATGCCTCTAAAATTGATTGCTTGTGTCATATTATGGAAAGTTTAGCTTCAAAAAAGGGTAATGAAAAAAGCAGAAGATATTCATTAAAAGCACTATCTGATATAAGGAAAGATAATTGGTTGAACGCAAGTATTTTTGCTGGTAAAGCTATCAATATCACGGGTACCAACTTAATACATGGATTATCATATTATCTAACAGGCAAATACAAAATTGAACATGGTATATCACTAGCCCACATTCTAGAAATGTCAAAAGATTATAAGAAAATAGAGGAATTGTTATGAAAAAAGTGTATGTTGGGATGTCCGCCGATTATCTCCATATTGGTCATATTAATTTGTTGAATGAAGCAAAAAAATATGGGAGTGTAATTGTTGGTCTGTTAACAGATGAAGCGATAGCATCATACAAACGAATTCCAATGACGAACTATGAAAATAGAAAGAAAATGGTAGAAAGCATTGCTGGGATTCAAAAGGTTGTACCCCAACATACATTTGACTATACTGATAATTTGATAAAATACAAACCTGATTTTGTTGTTCATGGAACTGATTGGAGAACTGGAATTCAAAAAAATATACGGCAGAAAGTGATAGATACTATCAAAGAATGGAACGGTAAATTAGTAGAACCACCATATACAACAGGTATCTCTTCAACAGGAATAATAGAGAAACAAATGGAATGTGGTGTCACCCCTATTTACAGACTTAATAAATTAAGACGACTGATTGAACTGAAACCCATAGTTAGAGTTATAGAAGCTCATAGTGGTTTATCTTCGATCATTGCAGAGCGGACAAAATTTCAAGTTGGCAACGAAATCAGAGAGTTTGATGCTTTTTGGGAGAGTAGTCTCACTGATTCAATGTCCAAAGGTAAACCAGACATTGAAATAGTCGACTTCACATCAAGAACTCAGACCATCAATCAAATATTGGAAGTAACTACGAAACCAATGATAATTGATGGAGACACTGGCGGAACACCAGAACATTTTTCTTTTATGGTTAAAACCCTTGAAAGACTTGGTGTTTCAGCAGTTATCATTGAGGACAAACAATTTCCTAAACAGAATTCTCTTTTACCAAATGTAAAACATCAACAAGAAACGATCTTGAACTTCTGTGCAAAAATACAAAAAGGAAAACAAAGCCAAGTGAACTCAGATTTTATGATATTTGCACGAATTGAAAGTTTGATAGCAGGTAAATCTGTTGATGATGCTTTGGAAAGGGCGAAGGCATATATCCAAGTTGGTGCAGATGGTATAATGATACATAGTAAATACAAATCACCGGGCGAGATACTTGAATTCTGTGAAGAATATAAGAAATTCAAACATAGGGTTCCATTGATTGCTGTACCTACAACATATAATACTATTACAGAAAAAGAACTGATAGACGCTGGAGTTTCAATTGTTATTTATGCTAACCATTTACTAAGAAGTAGTTACAAGGCAATGATGAAAACAGCAGAAGCTATACTTCAAAATGAGAGGGCATATGAAGCGGAATCAACATGTTGCCCTGTAAAACAAATATTTGATATGATTAGATAGGTGAGAGATTTGAGTTATGAGAAAATCATACTAATCAGTCTATTTAACCGTAAAAACTCTGACTAATGGGAACTAAAGTTTAAACACTTTTTGAAAAACGGAGCCTTACGATTTATTGATAAGCTAACCTATCCATGTGATTCTTGATTAAATTGATAAATTTCTTTTAATTTCTACCATCTCCCAACACCTTTACTCTAAACCCGCTTTCCTTCCATTTTTTTTCTTTTAAAATGTTTCTGGAATCTACAACGTTTTTATTCCGCATCAATACAGATATTTTTTTTGGGTTAAATTCCAAAAATTCTAGATGATCTGTTAGTACCACAATGCAATCACTATCTTTAACGGCTTCTTCTAACCCTAAAATTTCATACTCGAATTCTTTAACATGAGGGTCATGTACTTTTACATTATAACCCTCATTTTCCACTAATTTTATAAACTTCAATGCAGGAGTCTCTCTTGTATCATCTACTCCTCCTTTATAGGCTACACCAAGAACAGTGATTGTTGGGCTGACTAGGTCAGATACCACTTTTTTAACAATTTGAAAAACATAGTTAGGCATAGAATCATTAATTTCTCTAGCCAATGAAATTATTCTGCGTTGGCTAGATATACCTGTCAAAAACCAAGGATCGATAGAGATACAGTGGCCTCCTACCCCAGGACCAGGTTTTAGAATATTAACTCGAGGATGGTTATTAGCAAGTTTAATAGCCTCCCAAATATTAATTTGACAGTCATCAGCAATCTGAGCAAATTCATTGGCTAAGGCGATATTAATATCCCGATAGGTATTTTCCATAAGTTTTACAATCTCGGCAGTACTAAGTGTTGTTTGGTAAAATTTTCCTTTAACAAAACTAGAATAAAGTTGTTGAGTCATTTGGCCAGATTTTTTATCATTGCTACCAATTATTCTATCATTGTGAATCATTTCATAAATGGTGTTACCTGGAATTGCCCGTTCTGGGCAGTGAGAGACAAAAAAATCTGTTCCAGCTACATATCCGGATGACTCAAGAAGTGGTATTAATATATTCTTACATGTCCCAGGAGATACTGTTGATTCTAAAATAACTAAATCGCCTTGTTTTAAGACAAGAGCAATGTTCTTAGCAGCGTCTTTAACAGAGGATAAATCAGCACTTTTTGAATTCTTATCAAGAGGAGTAGGTACTGCTATTAAATAGACGTTCGCTTGTTCTAAGGATTTTGAAACATGGAATGTATTAGACTGTATTACCTTTTTATAGAGTTGCAAGAGTTTTGGTTCAGAAAATGGCAATGTCCCAGTCGTTATCTTATCGATTAGCGTATTTTTTATATCGTAACCTATAACCTTATGCCCTTTATTGGCAAAGAGTAATGCTGTTGGTAATCCAATATATCCCAAACCTACAATACAAATTTTCATGATTCTTTCTCATTTAATATTGTTATGATTTTCTCTGCTGCTTTTCCATCTCCATAAGGATTGTTCCATTGCCTATCTGCTGAAAGCATAGTAGTAACACTTTGAAGAATTTTTTCACTATTTACTCCTGCAATGATATTACTTTTTATTTCTAATGTTTCTGGTCGTTCGGTTTCATCTCTCAAAGTAATACAAGGTATCTGCAAAATACAAGCCTCTTCCTGAACGCCACCGGAGTCAGTGAGAATCGCTTTGGCATTGCTCTCAAGTTGTAGAAAGGAAAAATAATCTAATGGATCAATAAGTTGTATATTTTTTATTTGTAGATTAAATTCTTTTATTCTTTTTTGTGCTCGAGGATGAATAGGATAGATGACAGGTAATTGAAATTCATATGCTAGAGTTTGTAATCCTTGGAGAATTTTGTTAAATCTTTGTTTTGAATCAACATTTTCTTGCCTATGAGTAGTGACTAAAAAGAATTGATCTTTTTTTAATTCTAATTCCTCTAAAATATGAGATTGTTGTTGTGAGAGTTGTAAATTCTGAAGAACCGCATCTACGATAGTATTTCCTGTAATAAATATCTTCTCTTCTGGAATACCTTCTTCTAGCAATATCTTTTTAGAGATTTCTGTTGGTGCAAAAAGATAATCAGAACAGTGATCGGTAAGGATACGATTAATCTCTTCTGGCATATTTTTATTATAACTTCGCAATCCTGCTTCAACATGACCTGTTGTGATAGATAGTTTTGCTGCAGCAAGAGCACCTGCAAGAACGGTATTAGTATCTCCTTCTACAACAACGATATCTGGAGATTCATGTGTTAATATTTTTTCACAACCTATAAGTATCTTTGCGGTTTGTTGAGCATGTGAACCTGAACCAACATCAAGATTATAGGTTGGATGTGGAAGGTGCAACTGATTAAAAAAAATCTTATCCATATCAAACGAATAATGTTGACCAGTATGAAGAATAAAAAAATCAATTTTTTGATGTTGACACTCTCGAATAATTGGTGCCATCTTAATAATTTCTGGTCTAGTACCTATTATAATAGCGAGTTTCATAGTGAGTAGTCCTTTCTCTTGATTGAGTTAATCTTCTCTTTTTAATGAATGATTTCTATCATAAACATTTATAGAGAAATCCCATTTTTTCAGCGATATTGCGATCAAAGTTATTTGCAAGATCAATAAGGATTGGATTATGACACATTATTTTTTTTAAGTCGTTTAATGCAATGGATTTAAAGATGTCGTGGGCAACTGAAAAAATAATGCAATCGTACCTATTATCCGCCAAGCTATTAAGAATTGTAACTCCTTGAGAAGTAATACCAGTAATATTGACTAAAGGATCATAGGCAAATATGATAACACCAAACATATCTAATTCATGTATCAATTTCTTTATCAACGAATCTCCAAAATCACCTACATTTTTCTTATACCCTAAACCTAGCAACAATATTTTTGATTTCTTGATTTCCTTTTTTACATTTCTAAGACAACTTATCACCAATTGAGCGATAACGTATGGCATTTGATCGTTTCTATCTCGTGCAGTCTGCATCAGTGTTGGTATAATTCCAGACTCTTTTGCTTTTTCAATAAGATAGTAGGGATCTACAGGAATGCATTGGCCACCAACAAGACCAGGTCTGTAGTTATGAAAATTCCATTTTGTAGCTGCTGCATCGATCACTGCTTTAGTATCTAAATTGATTTTTTCAAAAATACATGATAATTCATTAATTAATGCAATATTAACATCCCGTTGAATATTTTCAACAAGTTTTGCAGCCTCAGCCGTTCTAATATTATCAACAATATATATTTTGGTAATAGTGCTATATAGATCAGCAACTCTTTTGGTGGTCTTCTGATCATTTCCTGCAACCAATTTCGTAATACCATCAATAGAATGAGTAGTATCACCTGGATTTATTCTTTCAGGAGAATAGCCAACATAAAAGTCTTTGTTTACTTTCAATCCCGACGTTCTTTCGATGATTGGGACTAAAACCTCTTCGGTAGTACCTGGAGAAACTGTTGATTCTAATATTACTATAGCACCTTTTTTTAAGTTGTTACCCGTTATTTCTGCAGCAGAAGTGACATAGGTTAAATCTGGTTTCTTGGAAATAGTAACTGGCGTAGGGACTGCAATGATTATAAAATCTGCCTGCTTGATTTTCCTAGGATTAGATGTCAGTTCAAAAGTATATAAATTCTGAAGTTCTTTTATTTTTACTTTATTAATATCATATCCTATTACTGTAAAATGTTTTGAAAATGCATTTAATAAAGGGATACCTACATATCCTAAACCCATTACACAGATTGTAGTTCTTGATTTATTCATATCATCGCTCTTACAATCATTTCACTCTATTGTGTTTCTTTATGCGATAGAGAATTTCTTCTTGCACATTTTGATTGCGACGAATTAAATCAGCAATAAGACCTAGAATGATGACCTGAAATCCTACAATCAAGAGAACCGCAGATAATACACTGCTAGGTAGATAGGGAGCTACTTCTCCCACAGATAAATAGTGTATTAAAACTCGTAGACCAATCAATAATCCCAAGAGAAAGACTAAAGCACCAATAATAAGAAACGTTTTTAATGGCTTATGGTAAAGATAAGTTCTGATGAGGGTAGATCCTGCCTGTTTTGCATAGGCCCAAATACTAGGAAATAAATGTGACCCACCTTCGCGTTTATAGAAATTAATAGGAACCTCTTGAATACGAAGGTTCTTATTGGCAGCTTGTACCAGAGATTCTTGTGTATATGTAAAATCAGACATAATATTAAGTCGCATGGCAGCATCACGGGAAAATGCCCGAAAACCAGTCTGTGCATCTGAAAAATGTCTTCCGGCGGCCTTACTAACTACACGAGTTGCTATCTTATTTCCAACCATCTTAGTATAGGGCATTTCTTCAATATATCCATTAAATCGAGAACCAAGAACAATATCTGCTTTTCCTTGAATTACAGGATCAATGAGTTTAGATATTTCTTGGGGATCGTATTGTCCGTCGGCATCAATATTAACAATAACATCGGCACCTTCATCAAGGGCAGCATCAAGAGCGTCACGAAAGGTTATGGCAAGACCTAGATTATGAATGTGACTAATTACTCTATCGGCACCTGCATTGTAAGCGTTATTTACGGTACTGTCCTTGCTTCCATCATCTAGCACAAGAATCTTGACATCATCGCAACAATCTTTTGGAATGTCTTGAATCACATTACCGATAGTCTTTTCTTCATTATAAGCTGGAATAATAACGACGAGTCTAACGATTATACCCCACCTCTTTCATACTAATAACAAGTCAGGAATATAAAAATCCATTGAATAATTTTTCTAAAAAGAATTGGGCACTTCTTTCATTAAAGATACCCCTTTATTTTTACATAAGGAGTATCGCTTATTCATTTCATCAATTTCAAAGATATAATTCTTCCAATGATGAGCTTAAAAAGTAATAATTTTTCTGTATAACAATATGAATATTAACACCTTTTTTAGAAAATCTGAATATTTAAATGGCTGATTGAAATATCTAATTAAAATGAAGATAAGTATTGTCGGAACAGGTTATGTTGGACTTGTGACAGGACTTTGTTTTGCAGATCTGGGACATACCCTAAGTTTCATCGATATCGATCAAGAAAAAATTCAATTACTTAAAAATAAAAAATTACCTATTTTTGAAAAGGATTTGGATACTCTACTTCAGAACAATGACTTTGTAATAACATCAGATTATCAAAAAGGTATTTCTGATGCAGAGCTTATTTTTCTTTGTGTTGGAACACCTCTTTTAAAAGAAAAACTTCTAGATCTTACGTTTATCAAAGAAGCATGTAAGAATATCGGACAATGCCTGCATCGAGATCAAATTGTTGTCGTGAAAAGTACGGTTGTACCTAGAACTACTGAAGAGGTACTTATACCAATTCTTCAAGACAAATCAGACATGTCAGAAAGTAAAGACTTCTTTGTGGTTGTCAATCCTGAATTTTTAAGGGAGGGAAATGCAGTTTATGATTTCTTACATCCTGATCGAATCGTTATTGGATCAAATGGCAATGTTATCAAAATTAAACAGCTCTATCATGATTTTTCATGCCCAAAAATATTTACTGATTTAAAAACAGCAGAGATGATAAAATGTGCTTCCAATGCATTTCTTGCTACTAAAATCTCCTTTATAAATGAAATTGGCAATATCTGTAAAAAATTAGAGATAGATGTCTATAAAGTAGCGGAAGGAATAGGATATGACACGAGAATTGGCAGAGCCTTTTTAAATGCAGGTGTTGGTTGGGGGGGTTCTTGTTTTCCAAAAGATGTAATCGCCTTGATTAGGAAAGCGCAAGAGGTCAATGAAAAATCGCTAATACTGGAAAGTGTTGTTGCAGTAAACGAAACTCAACCCTTAAAAGTACTTACTCTTTTAAAAAAACATATACCAAAGTTAAAAGGAAAAGTGATTGGAATTCTGGGTCTGTCCTTCAAACCAGACACTGATGATATTCGTGAGAGTCGCAGTAGTATCATTGTAAAAGAACTTCTCAAAGAAGGTGCCCATATTAAAGCCTATGATCCTATGGCTATGGAGAATTTTCGAAAAGTGTTTCCAGAAATCACCTATTGTCCAGCTAAAGAGGTTTTATCTTCTGATGCGATTCTTCTACTCACCAATTGGCAAGAGTTTGAATCCTTAAAGTACACAGAAAAACTTGTCATTGATGGGAGAAAGATTCAAAAGGCACAAAAGGATAGTACATACTACGAAGGGATTTGCTGGTGAGGGGAGTATGAAGGGGCTCATACCTGCTGCAGGGATTGGTACACGATTAGGACCTATTGCGTATGCTATTCCCAAGGAATTATTGATGGTGGGTGAAAAAGCTTGTATTGAGCATGTCGTAGAAGCCTTTAAAATTGCGGGTATTACCGATATCATTATCGTAGTTGGATGGAGAAAACATGCAATTCTAGATTACTTTGGATCTGGAAAGAGACTGAACGTGAGTATTACCTATGTTGTCCAGGATAAGCGTGATGGTCTTGCTAAAGCTGTTGAATGTGCTAGAAATGCAATTAATCATGATTCTTTTGCTGTCATTCTAGGTGACAATTTCTTTTATCCAAAAAACTTTTTAAAGGATTTGATAGCGTTTCATAAAGAAAAACAAAGTGATTGTACTGTTGGTGTGACCCAAATGGAGGATGTCACGCCCTATGGAGTTATTAAACCAGGAACTGACCGTATTCTAGATATTGTAGAAAAACCAAATGCAGATGAAGCTCCTAGCAATCTAGCTTGTGCCGGCATTTATGTCTTTAAACCATCTATCTTTAAAGCAATTAAGAAAACAACACCAGATGCAAACCAAGAATACCAACTAACAGACGCTATTAAAATTATGATAGACGAGAAACAATCAGTTTTCTATAAAGAATTGAAGGGAAAACATATAGATATTGGCACTCCTGAGCGATATAAAATGGCAAATAGGTTCTTTACCAATAATGGTCTCTAACATTACAAAGTCCATTACTTTAATAGGGACTTTTTGGATGTGGTATTGTTATGATTGATGAAGCATTTATCTTAGGTATCGTACGGTTTGTCATTGGAATTGGAATTCTTTCCTATGCTTCCTTTACTGACATTAAAACTCGAAGAGCACCCAACATTTTATGGATCATTATGGCAGGAACTGGAGGGATTCTTCTTCTTATACAATATATCACTATTGGTTTTGAAAATATCTTTTATCTTGTTTTTATTCCTATTTTAATTGCCCTTGTGTATGTCTTTTTCCAAATGCGTATGATTTTTGGCGGTGCGGATGCAAAAGCAATTATGGCACTAGCTATCCTTCTTCCCTTCTGGCCATCACTTGGAGAGTTACCCTTGTGGAAGTCATATTTGCCTTTCTCATGGGTTATTTTTGCAAATGCTATTGTTCTCTTTTTATTCATCCCTCTAAGTTTACTTCTCTTTAATGTTTCTAAAAGAGATGTTCAGTTCCCCCATTCTCTCTTGGGATACAAAATGAGTATTGAAAAAGCCAGACAAAAATTTGTATGGCCCCTTGAAAGAATCAAAGATGGTGAACGGAAATTTTCCTATATGCCAAAACAGTTTGATATTGAAGAAGAACTAAAAGAGTTTGAACAGGCAAGCATTTCTGAAATATGGGTAACACCAAAAATACCGTTCATGATTCCCTTACTTGCTGGTTTTATTGCTTCTTTTCTTGTAGGAGATCTCCTATTTCAATTCATACAACTTCTTTTTTAAGAGATATACCATCAGAAAAATGATATACTTGTTCTAAATTACCCTTCACAAATCATGACAAAACAAGATTATTACGATATACTAGGCGTTGATAAAAACGCTAGCAAAGAGGATGTGAAAAAAGCATATCGCAAGCTTGCTTTAAAGTACCATCCAGATAAAAACCCAGATAAGGGTGCTGAGGAAAAATTCAAAGAAATCTCAGAAGCTTATGCCGTTTTATATGATGATGAAAAAAGAAAATTGTACGATACCTATGGACATGTTGGTATAGATCAACAATTTTCAAGAGAAGACATTTTTCGTGGTGCCGATTTTAGTGATATATTTCGTGGCATGGGTTTTGATTTTGGATTTGACGATATTTTTCAACAATTTTTTGGTCATCGAATGGGTTATGATCGTAGAAGACCGCAACGTTCAAGAGGAACCGATCTTCAATATGGTATTGAAATTAGTCTTGAAGATGCTTATAACGGCATGAAAACAGAGATTGAAGTACCACGAACAGAACTGTGCGACACCTGCCAAGGCAGTGGTGCAAAGCCAGGAACCTCTCCAAAGAATTGCTCACATTGTAATGGAACTGGTCAAATGAGAGTATCTCAAAGAACAGGATTTGGTGTCTTTACTCAGATTAGCACCTGTTCTCGATGCCATGGTCAAGGGACCATCATTGAAGAGGTTTGCCCCACCTGTAAAGGCCGTGGGACGATACAAAGAAAACGTAAAATTGAATTAACAATTCCTCGAGGTGTTGATGATGGATCCCAACTTCGTCTTACAGGTCAGGGAGAGGCTACTGCTCATGGTGGTAGAAGCGGAGATTTATATGTTGTTATTCATATCAAAGATCATCCACATTTCAAGAGAAGAGGTATAGATCTTTATCAACAAATCAATATTTCTTTTCCAACAGCAGTTTTAGGTGACAAATCAGAAATTCAAACCTTAGATGGAGTCGAAAGAGTGAAAATTCCCGAGGGCGTCGAAAATGGAGAAATTATAAAACTGAAACATAAAGGAATGCCTGAAATTCATGGCCGAGGATTTGGTGATATGTATCTTGAGGTTCATGTAACAACTCCAAAAAAACTTTCAAGAAGAGCAAAAGAATTAATAGAAGAATTGTCCGAGGAGTTGAAAAAATAATAACAAAACTTTTATATAGTAGTTCTTATAAGTATAATAACAAAATAAAAAATTGGGGGACCGAAAATAATGGATCCATTTGACGATGAGAGAAACGAGAGAAGAAGAAAAAATCCTTTTGATTTTATTGGAGATGATGAATTCGAACGTATCTTTGATGAGATTCAAAAAATGTTTGAAAGTTCCAATTTTAAAGATATTATGGAAGATATGATCCGAAATGGAATTGATCCCAATAAACGGTTTATTCATGGATTTAGTTTAAATATAGGTTCAGATGGGAAGCCCCGGATCCAGGAATTTGGCAATCGACCCCGAAAAAGAACAAAAGGACAAACTATGATATCTGACGAACGAGAGCCATTAACTGACATTATAGAAGGGGAGAATGATATAGCAATAACGGTAGAGATTCCTGGTGTTGAAAAAAGCGATATCGATCTTAATGTTACCGAAGAGAATTTAGAAATTAAAGTTGATACTCCGCAACGAAAATATCATAAAAACCTTAGTCTTCCAAACAGTGTAAAACCAAAAACTACAAGAGCAACCTATAAGAATGGAATTCTTGATGTTGTTCTTGAGAAGAAAGAAAAGAATAAAGGCGATTCAGGATATAAAGTAAGTATTCAGTAGGTGCATTTTTTTCAAGATTACTTTTTTCCTTTTGATGCAGTTTAAAGAAGATAAATAGTGAACTTTATGTATGGCAGCTTTGTTTCGCTATTACGTATGGGGGACATTGTGTGGTTTCACTAACATTCTATGGGGGTGTTGGAGAAATAGGAGGAAACAAAATTCTCCTAGAGGACCAACATACGAAAATTTTTTTAGATTTTGGAATGAGTTTTAAGCGAAGATCCCTCTATTACGAGGAATTCTTGACTCCAAGAACGGCCAATGGCATTGGTGATTTTCTTACTATGAATCTTCTTCCCGATATTACGGGCATTTATCGAGATGATTTACTTGAGCATTACCATAGAAAACCTGAAGATCCTGATATTGCTGGTGTTATCTTATCACACGCCCATGCCGATCATGCTAATTATATTTCATTTCTTCATAAAGATATTCCAATCTATTGTGGGAAAACGTGTAAAGATATTTTAGAGGCAGTAAACGAACAAAGTCAACGAACACTTGAAAATGAGGTGATTAATTACAAAAAACGTCCTATTCACCGCTGTGATTATGGTAAGAAACCAATTTCAAGAGTGTTTTCTACATTTCGAACAGGGGATACTCTTTCAATTGACCACATTGACATTAAACCTATCCATGTTGATCATAGTGTTCCTGGAGCGTATGGGTTTATCATCTATACTTCCAAAGGGCCTCTTATCTATACGGGTGATTTACGTATGCATGGACTTCATGCAGAAATGACATCGGAATTTATCAGAGAAGCTCAACATGAGAAACCCATTGCCATTATTACTGAAGGAACAAGAATCGATACAGAAAAGTCAAATGAATCAGAGCAAACCGTTTTTATCAAATCAAAAAAAGAGCTTGAAGATTCAAAGTATCTTTCCATTGTCGATTTCAATTTTAAGGATATTGACAGATTTACTACATTTTATACCATTGCACAAGAACTTAATAAAAAATTGGTAATCAGTTTTAAACATGCCTGTTTTTTAGAACGATATCATAGGGACAAAAAGTTACAAGCACCTGATAGTAGAGACGATGCCATCTTGTTATTGAAACCAAAGAGAATGACTGGAACCTATTGTGATGAGGATTATCAAGAGAGGTATATTAAAAAACGGCTACAGTACTCAAATATCATTACTGCCGAAGAACTCGCCAAGAATCCAACCGATCATATCGTTGTTCTCAATTACTGGTATTTCAATATGCTTGTTGATTTACAGCCTTTCAAGGGAGTATATATCCACTCTCTCTCAGAACCATTTAATGAAGAGATGGAAATCTCATACGAACGAATGAAAAACTGGCTAGAGCATTTCGATCTACGATTTGTACAGTCTCATTGTTCAGGTCATATTTGTGGTACTGACCTCCAAGAATTAATTACTACTATCAATCCAAAATGTATTTATCCCATTCACACTGAGAAAGCTGATTTATTTAGAAAATTGCCAGGAAAAGTGGAGATTATCAAAGAAGGAAAAGCCTATAAATTCTAAATGATATCAGTTTAATGGGAAAGGAAGAATACTAATGACAGATATTTACCACTATGATAAGAAAAAAGAGGGACAAACTCTTATTAAGACAGATACAGGAAAAAGAAAAAAGGAGCAATTTATTGAACATTTAAAAGAGGGGGATGTCGTTACCGATTTTTTTGCTGTTAAAATGAAAAATGCTCCAAGATCCTACAAGAGGGGGACCTGGTTTGATTTTTTAGCAACAGATAAAACTGGTGAAATTAGCGTAAAATATTGGGGGGGGGAAAATCGAGATCGTGTAAAAAGACTGTTTGATAGTTTTACCATAGGAGATGTAGTACAAATTCGAACTGGAAGCGTGGAGCTGTATGAAGAAAAACCTCAGATTTCAATTAATGAAACTACAGGTGGCCTCCGTCGTTGTAGTCCTAACGAATACGATCCTGCTGATTTTATACCATCCCTTGAAGAAGATAGTATTAAGAAATTATTTTCATACACACAAGAACAAATTAAACGAGTAAAAAATCCTCAATTGCAACAATTACTATCAGAATTTTTTAGCGACAAGGGCTTTGTAAATCACTATGTTCATGCACCATCTGCCGTATCTCACCATCATAATTATGTTGGTGGAAATCTCGAGCATGCTGTAGGCGTTCTTCGTCTTTGCATCACCTTTTGTGAATTGTATCCGAGTGTTCATAAGGATTTACTTATTACGGGGGCAATTTTGCATGATGTCGGCAAACTCAAAGAGTATTCGTATCAGGCAGCTATTGAAAAAACAGAAGAAGGTAATTTAATTGGTCATATCGTGATGGGAGATCAATGGATTAAAGAAAAAATACAGAATCTACGAAAAAAATCTGATTTTTCAAAGGAATTAGAACAGCATTTAAGCCATTTAATTCTCAGTCACCATGGAAAACTTGAATGGGGATCTCCAAAGATACCAGGTACCATTGAAGCATGTATCTTGCATTATGCTGATCTTATGGATTCTCAAATAAAATATTTTCAACAAAACATTGAAGATGCAAAAAAGATAACAAGTGATCGTTGGAGTTATGTATACGATTCTGATCTTGGTGGTAAAAAACCTATCTTTTTAGGAAAGATAGAAGAAAAGGAGTGAAGAATAGATGAAAAAAGATATCGTAGATATTCTCTGTTGTCCAACCTGTAAGGGTGACTTACAATTAACCATTAAAAAACAGCAGAATAATGAAATTATTGCCGGTTCTTTTTTTTGTAAGAAATGCAATATAACATATCCTATTAAGGATGGTATTCCTGACCTACTGCCTCGAAATTAAGTATATTCATCCCAGCTTTTAATGTGTAGATCTTCTATTCTTGTCTTATTCAATGCTTCAATAAAACGTTTTGCTAGCTGTAGATTTGTAATTAAAGGAATGTTGAAGTCAATAGCTTTTCTTCGAATTAGATAATCGTTATCTAGCTCTTCCTTTTCAATATTCTTTGGAATGTTTATTACAAAATCGATTTTCTTGTCTGCAATATAACTAAGAGTATTTGGTTCAATATCATCAAGAGGCCAATGAAGAATTGTTGAGTTTATTCCATTATTTTTTAGAAACTCTGAAGTTCCTTGTGTTGCATAAAAATGAAAACCCATATTCTGCAAGAGTCTAATACTTTCTAACAGTTCAGCCTTACTTTCAATAGGTCCTGATGAGAGCAAGACGTTTTGTTTTGGAAGCCTGAATCCAACAGAAATTAAACTCTTTAGAAACGCCTCATTAAAATCATCTCCGAGACAGGCAACCTCACCGGTAGAGACCATTTCAACTCCAAGTATAGGATCCGAACCTTTTAATCGAGTGAAGGAAAACTGTGGTGCCTTAATTCCCACATAATCTAAATCAAATGAGGATCGATCTATCCGTGGAACCTTTTTGCCCATGATAAGTTTGGTAGCCACATCAATAAAATTTATTTTTAGAACCTTTGAAACAAAAGGAAAACTTCTTGAGGCTCTAAGATTACATTCAATGACTTTCACATCGTTATCTTGGGCAATAAATTGGATATTAAAGGGGCCAGTTATCTTCAATGACTTTGCAATTTTTCTTGTAATTGTTTTAATTTTTCTCATAGTTTCAAGATATGTCCGTTGGGGCGGTAACATCATAGTTGCATCACCTGAGTGGACGCCAGCATTTTCCACATGCTCAGAGATAGCATAACAAAAAAGGTTTCCTTGTTCTGCAACAGCATCTATTTCAATTTCTTTTGCTCCTGTGATAAATTTACTAATTACAACAGGATACTCTTTATTAACCTCTGATGCGCGTTTTAGATACTTTTCTAGTTCGTTTTTACTAAGAGCAATACTCATCGCTGCTCCACTTAAAACATAACTGGGCCTCACAAGAACTGGATAACCGACATTTTCCGCGAATTCTTCGGCTTTTTCAATACTTGTCAATTCCTTCCATTTTGGCTGATCAACAAGGAGTTCATCCAATAATTGAGAAAATTTATGTCTATCCTCGGCTCGATCAATATCAACAGGTGAAGTACCTAAAATTTTTACATCTTTTTTAAATAAGGGTAATGCAAGATTATTTGGAATTTGACCCCCCATTGAGACAATAATACCATAGGGATGTTCTTTCTCACAAATATCTAAGATTCTCTCAAATGATAATTCTTCAAAATATAATTTATCACATATATCATAATCAGTACTTACTGTTTCGGGATTACAATTAATCATGATAGTTTTATATTTGGAATTTCTCAATGTTATGACTGAATTAACACAGCACCAATCAAACTCAACTGATGATCCTATTCTATATGCTCCACTTCCTACAACAATAACTTGTTTTTTCTCTTTAAAGGTCAAATCATCTGAGGAGGCATTATAAGTAATATAAAGGTAATTTGTTTTTGCTGGATATTCAGCAGCTAAGGTATCAATCTGTTTTACATAGGGTATTATTCCTAATTTCTTCCGTAAATTTCTCACAAAAGATTCAGTAGTATCAATAATCAAGGCAATCTGTTTATCAGAATACCCTTTTTGTTTTGCTGTATGAAGGAGTTTTTTTGATATTTTCTGCTTTTTTTGATTTTGCAAATTCTTTTCAATTGCAACAATATTGTATATCTTGTAAAGAAACCAGGGATTGACATTTGTCAGTCGGTAGATTTTATCAATTGAATAGCCTTTTTTTATTGCTTCTACAATAGCAAACATTCTTTTATCAGTTGGTTCTTTCAGCTCTTTTTCTAGATTAGTAAACTCAAGTGTGTTGCAGACAATACCATTCATTCCAACATCTAACATTCGAATTGCTTTTTGTAATGCCTCTTCAAAAGATCTCCCTATGGCCATGACTTCTCCTACAGATTTCATTTCAGAGCCAAGACTAAGACTTACTTTTCGAAATTTCTGGAGATCCCAGCGAGGATATTTTACAACAACGTAGTCTAATGCTGGTTCAAAACAAGCAGAGGTCTCTTTAGTAATGATGTTTTTTAATTCAATAAGACTATTGCCCAATGCTAATTTGGTTGCAATAAAAGCAAGTGGATAACCTGTTGCTTTTGATGCTAAAGCAGAGCTTCTACTTAACCGTGCATTTACCTCAATAATTCGATAATCTTCCGAATTTGGATCAAGAGCAAACTGTATGTTACATTCACCAATAATCCCAAGATGACGAATTACTTTAATTGAGATAGCCCTTAGTTTAAAATTTTCAGAGGATGAAAGGGTCTGAACAGGGGCAACTACAATGCTTTCCCCTGTATGGATGCCCATTGGATCGACATTTTCCATAGAACAGACTACAATGCAATTATCATATCGATCACGCACAACTTCATATTCAACTTCTTTCCATCCCCCAAAATATTTCTCAATAAGAATTTGTTTGGTAAAGGAAAAGGCCTTTGATGTCCTTTCAATAAGTTGTGTTTTGTTATAGGCTACTCCTGATCCAAGACCCCCTAACGCATATGCAATACGGCACATGACAGGAAAACCAATTTTTTCTGCGACACGAACAGCTTCGTCAACACTTGTCACTGCTTTGCTTATAGGGACTTTTAGTTCGATTTCTTTAATTTTCTTAACAAAAAGATCTCTATCTTCTGTATTAAGAATTGCATCAATTGGTGTGCCAAGTACTTCTACACCAAATTTCTTAAGTATTCCTTTTTCTGCAATTTCGATACCTATATTTAATGCTGTTTGACCACCAAAACCAAGGAGAATTCCATCAGGCTTCTCTTTGCAGATTACCTTTTCAACAAAATAAGCAGTGATTGGAAGAAAATAGACCTTATCAGCAAGATAATCGGAGGTTTGAATCGTAGCAATATTGGGATTTATTAATATCGTATTAATGCCTTCTTCTTTTAATGCTTTTATTGCTTGACTGCCCGAATAATCAAATTCTCCAGCTTGACCAATTCGAATTGCACCAGATCCAAGAATGAGCACTTTTTTTACTTTTTTCTTCATTTCATTGACCTCAGAAACATATCAAAAAGAAATTCTGTATCATCAGGTCCGGGAGATGCTTCAGGATGAAATTGTGTGCCGAAAAAAGGCTTTGAAATGTGAATAATGCCCTCATTTGTTTTATCATTATTATTATAAAACCATTCTCTCCAATCCTCCGGTAAAGTATTTGAATCAACAGCATACCCGTGGTTTTGTGAGGTGATATAGCACCGTTTTGTACCTGTTTCAACACAAGGCTGATTATGACTTCGATGGCCATATTTTAACTTATACGTATTTGCTCCTGCAGCAAGTGCCAAAATTTGCGAACCTAAACAGATACCAAGAATTGGAGTATTTTTTCTTAATGATTTTCTGACATTGAGTATTGTTTCTTTACACAGTTTTGGATTTCCAGGACCATTTGATAAAATAATTCCATCTGCTTTTTCTTTGGTAAAATCATAATTCCATGGGCATCGAAATACCGAAATATTTCTTCTAAGAAAAGCCGTGATAATACTGTTTTTAACTCCACAATCTACAATGATTACCTTTCTCTTCCCTTTTTTATAAAATAGAGGATTGCAAATACTTACTTCGGCAACAAGATTTCTTTTATTAGGATCCTTAAAATCAACCTCCTTATCTTTTGTGTTTATAATTTTTCCAAGCATTGTTCCTTTTTTTCGTAATTTTTTTGTAAGTTCACGAGTGTCTATTCCATAAATCCCTGGAATATTATCCTGTTTCATCCATTCCGAAAGAGATCTTCTTGCATTCCAGTGAGAATAGGTATCAGAATAATTTGAAATGATAACACCTTGTACTTGAATAACATCGGATTCAAAGAATCGTAATAAATTATCCTCTCTTTCATTACCTGGTATTCCATAGTTTCCAATCAGAGGATAGGTAAAGACTAAAATTTGTCCTTTATACGAAGGATCTGTTAAACTCTCTGGATAACCTACCATTCCTGTATTAAAAACAACTTCTCCTGTTAACGAAGAAAGACTTCCAAAAGATGTTCCTATGAAAATGGAACCATCCTCCAATATTAATTGTGATGGTCCCTTGTTAGTACTCATTCTCTGAAACCTACCCAAACAGACAGATAATTTCTATGTGGGAAACAAGTAATACATTGTTATCTTAAAGAAATTTCGAAAAAAATCTATTGATTTATGAATTGATCAATATCTTTTACTAAATCTTGAGATTCTGTTAGATCTCTAATATATTTCTTAAAACGAGGTGCTCGTTTATCTAGAATAATAGCAACTCCACGATCAGTTTCATTTCGTATTAATCTTCCAATAGCCTGCAATATTTTTCGTGCAGCAGGTGCGTTTACAGAATAGTCCCAACCTTTACCAAATTTTAAATCATTATATCGCTGAAGTCCTCTTTGTCGCGCTGTTGGTTTTGGATAGGGAATACCAACAATCACTGCGATTTCAAGTTGTTCGGCAGGAAAATCCATCCCCTCACTGATTCTTCCCCCCATCACAGAACAAAGAGTTGCTCCTTCTTGTTCACTACATGATTTGAAGGTGGTTACCAAATCCATTAAAGTAGTCTGTGTCATTGTTTGTTCCTCAATATAGAGATTTCGGTTGATATCATCAAAGTGGCCGTTCTTTTGAAACATTGAGAGTATGTTATAACTTGGAAAAAAAATTATAGTATTTTTAGGAAATGAATTACAAATAGATGAAATATGATGTGCCATCCTAGATACTATTGTTTCATCTTTCATAATATCTTCATAGCGCGTTGTCACATCTGAAGTAAAAAGAATTTTTCTGTTTTTTAAGGAAAAAGGAGAAGGATAAAAAACCAGTCCTGTTTCAGGTGGTAATCCAATAGAATCGCGATATTCCTCTAAAGGCTCTAAAGTACCTGACATATGAATTGACGAGTGAACATCACGTAAAATTGCTGTACCAACAGAAGGACCTAAACAATAAGCTTCAATCCTTGGATTTTTACCATCTGGAGAGTCTACAACAAGTTTGATATATTGATCCATTTCAATAGCAATCCAAAATTCCAAAAATACCCCTAATTTATGTAAAAAGGATCTTGGAAGTTTTCCTTCTTTTTCTCGATACTCTTGGATTTTTTCGCCATAAGCGATAAGATCATTTGCTATGTCAAGAAGAGATTTATTGGCAATATTCAATCGTGTTAGTATCTCTGATTCAAGTTCGTGAGAGGGGATAAAAGCATCATTTTTTTCTGACATGTGTTTGCGTAATCCGGTCTCTAATATTCCATAGATATATACATCCCTAAGACTACTGATAATATCACAAAGCGTTGTGCAGAATTTTGAAACAGAAATCGTTCCAGAACCAACTGAAGGATCACCAAACTTTTTTGCCTCAGTAAGACAATTTGTTAGCATCCAAGTACTTAGTTGGGCAGAAAAAAGATCTCGAATATAATCAGGCAAATTATGGGCTTCATCAACTATTAAAATGATTTCATCATCAGAGATAGAAAGCCAATCAAGAAGCATGTTTCGAAGGGTCTTATCAAATACATAGATGTAAGGAACAACAACGAGCAGGGCTGCATTGACCATGAGCTTATTAACTTCATAGGGACATATCTCTTGTTGTTCACAATAAGATACAAATTCTTCTGCAGTTGGTAAATGTTTTTTTGTCCACTTTATAAGTTCCTTTATTTTTTGTTTATTATGAACAATTGAATGGAAAAAACGACAACCTTTTTCTTTTTTCTTTGAGACAGTTTTCTTTTTTTGACTTGAACAGAACTTTGCAAGTTCTTCTGATGTCCCAATACCTAGTTGTGGATCACTTCGTACAAGAAGACACATGTTGGACCTACCTTGTATTCCTACTCCGAATAACCTTGTGTCTTCTGTTTTTTTCCTTATTTCCCTCAATTCTGTGATAACTTGTCTTTGTTGGGCATTAGTACGAGTAGTATAGATAATTTTTTTATCATTTTCTAAAGCATATGATAGAGCAGCTGAAAGAGCGCAAATTGTTTTTCCAGATCCGGTTCCTGATTCAAATACAAAATGCTTCCCCGCAAAAATATTGTTGTAAATATCTTGAATTATGCTCTTTTGATTTTTCCGTGGTGTATAGGGAAATAATTCCATTCCCTTACGAATAGATATTATAATAAATAGAGTTGTTGGCTGCTATGCTGAAAGTATTATTTTCTATCAGAGTTTTTATTAGGAGTTACTGCATTATTTTTTAACAAAATGAAAACTCCGTTTGACCAAATACATTCAGCACTTGAAAATGATATTCCTCCATATCTTTTAGATTTTCTTCCAAAAAAATGGGAAAAAATTGGTAATGTTTGTATTATTAAGCTTCACAAAAAGTTAACAGCCTATCAACAAAAAATTGGAAAAATCTATGCCGAAGTATTAAAGTGCAAATCAGTTCTCAATGACATTGGTGGAATTACAGGAAGATTTCGAGAACCAAAAGTAAGAATATTATTTGGCAGCAAAGTGACAGAAACCTGTCACGTTGAGAATGGTATTAAGTATAAACTAGACCCACAAAAAATTATGTTTTCTTCAGGAAATATGAATGAGCGGCTACGAATGAGTTGCATTTCAAACTCACATGAAACTGTTGTTGACCTCTTTGCAGGCATTGGTTATTTTTCTTTACCACTTGCAGTACATAGTAAACCAAAGAAAGTTTATTCTTGTGAAATCAATCCCATATCCTATCAATATCTCTGTGACAATATAGTTTTAAATCATGTGACTTCGATCGTTGAGCCCCTATTAGGTAACAATAAACAAACTGCACCACACAATATTGCACATCGAATTATCATGGGTTATTTTAGTAATGGTTATGAATATATTCCAACAGCAGTATCCTGTTTACGTAATAAGTCTGGAATCATTCATTTTCATGATATTGTCTTAGTTGAGGACATTCCTTTAAAATCATTTACAAAAATACAAAAAATTCTAAAAAAAATTCATAGAAAAGCTGTCCTATTACAATATCATACAATAAAATCCTATGCCCCTGGAGTTAATCATATTGTGTTAGACATCAACGTAGGTGAGACATGATACATCCCATTAAACTAATTGTATATCATACCAACGAAGATGATCCTAAAAAGTGCAGTGCAAAAAAATTGCATAAATTTGGATATGTAACACTTAAAAAAACACTGAGAAATATTCAAAAAAAAGCCGTTTTACTTAATCCTTATGCAAAAAAAAGTCTTTCAAGGGAAGACAGTTCTCTTGCATTAAAAAATGGTATACTTTCGATAGATTGTTCCTGGAAAACTGTAGAAGCAAGTTTTTACACCCTTGATAAGTATTACGTCTCACGATCTTTACCTTATCTTCTTGCAGCTAATCCAGTGAACTATGGAAAAGCCTTTAAACTTACCACCCTCGAAGCATTTGCAGCTGCTTTATATATTCTTGACCAAAGAGAGTTTGCTTCTGAGATACTTCGTATTTACAAATGGGGACCTCATTTTTTAGAACTTAATAAAATGCCATTAGAAGAATATCGTGTAGCAAAAAACAGTAAAGAAATCATTCAAATTATGAATGATTATATCTAATAGACACTATGTTTAAGTAATTAGATACTATGTCTGGACCATTATAACAAAATTGAGTGAGCCAGCATGTATAGAGATCTAGAGACTTTTTTCAGACCTAAAAGCATTGCTGTAGTAGGTGCTTCAAGAAATAACACAAAAATTGGTCATGCAGCATTGAAAAATATTTTAATTTCTGATTATGTCTGTAAAATATATCCTGTCAATTTAAAAGAGAAAACAATCCTTGGTGTCAAATGCTATAAGAGACTAAATGACATACCTGGAAAAATAGATCTTGTATTAATATCAGTTCCAGCAAAAATCGTACCCAAAATTATTAAAGAATGTGTTCAAAAGAAGGTAAAGAACGTTATTATTATTTCCTCAGGATTCAGTGAAGTGGGCAATATTGAATTAGAACAAGAAATTGGTACTATAATTCAAGGAAAAGATATCAGAATTCTTGGCCCCAATACGATGGGCTATAAAAATGCATCTGATGGACTTGATGTGTCTTTTGTGTTTGGTATGCCTCGGAAAGGAACTCTTTCATTAATAAGTCAGAGTGGGGCTCTTGGAATGGGAATGATTTATTTAGCGAATAATGAATTTGTTGGACTTTCAAAAATTATTGGAGTTGGTAACAAACTTGATATTGATGATGATGACTTAATTGATTATTTTAGCAAAGATTCTGATACCAAAGTCATTGGGCTATATATTGAAGGTATTAAAAATGGCAGAGCTTTTATGAATAGCATTAAGGCATGTAATAAACCGATTCTTGTGGTGAAAGCAGGTCGAACTTCAGCAGGAGCTCGGGCAACTGCTTCTCATACTGGATCTATGGCAGGAAGTGATCGCATCTATGATGCTGCCATTAAGCAAGCAGGTGGCATTCGCTGTCGGGATGTTGTTGAACTTTTTGATATGGCACGGGCTTTGGCGGGGCAGCCACCGGCTCAAGGAAGACGAGTAGGCATTATCACTAACGGAGGCGGCTTAGGAATACTATTAACAGATGCTTGTGAGGCTAATGGATTAACAATACCTAAATTATCTAAAAAAACCTATAAGATAATTGACAAGATTTTGCCAGATTTGATTAAGCCAAATAATCCAGTAGATCTTGTAGCAGATGCAGGATTCTATCGTTATGAGGCATGCACAAAAGCATTGTTAGAAGATCCAAATATCGACGGAATTATTATCGCATCTGTGCATGCTGGTTATGCTCGTCCTCGAGAATATACTGGTGCTATTCTTAAAATGGTACGAGAGCAGCGTCTTCATGAAGAATTTAAGAAACCCATTCTTGGTTGCTGGGTTGGTGGAAAAGAATTTGAAGATCTGGTTTTGGATTTAAAAGCAGCAGGTGTTCCAATTTATCCATCTTCATGGCGAACTGCTCGAGCAATGCTTGCATTATCATTAGAAGGTGAAAGAATAAAAAGGGAGCAGTTAAATTAGTCAAACCAATCAAGTTCTAAGATTTTTTTCCAATTCGGTTTTTTCTTTTTCCATTCGTCAACGGTCTCTTTTGAAAGACATTTCTCGCACAGACCTACCATGTGAAAGTAACAGGAGTTGCATACTGATTTTCCACATTTAATACAAACTGTCTTTGCACTATTTTTCCCACATACTTGACACATGCCTATCGGTCTTTTTTCTTTTATACGCGTTTTGATATTTTTTGATAATTGTGCTTGATCTTCTTCTGATAACCATTGCTTTAAATCATCATTCATAGCATTTTTTTCTTTATAGGAAAGATTTTCGTTTATTTTCTTCTTTGCCATTGATACACCAGTTGCAAACTAATTAAGAACAATACGTTCATTATTTTATTATTTTGCTTTTGTAGTATGAAGTCGAGAATTCATGAAATTTGCTAAGATATGAAAGAAGGGAGTAATAAAAAGAAGGATGAGAATGTGCCATAGAGTAAAATTTTCAAGAAACCAATTACTGGAATAAACACCTGAAATTTGAAGAAATACTGAAAAAATGAAACTTAGGAAAAGAGCGCCAATGATAAAATCAATTTGATCAAATACAAACCAATTCTCTCCTCTTTCTCGCCCCATGCGTCTTTTAAAAAAACTTTCAATGATATCACCTAGAAGAGCACCAAAGCAAAGTGCAAAAATAAGGGGAATCATCAAAGGAAATCCTTCAAAATCAGTTAACATTAAATAAGAAAATTCACTTTGCGCAGCATATTTTGCGACAACAGCTAATCCAAAACCTGCAGTCATACCAATAAAAGATCCGGCAAAAAGTCCTCTCCATGTTTTTCCATCACCAAGTATTCTTTTTTGGTCTTTCCACTTTTTACCAAAATCAATAGGACAGCCACCTCCCACCAAAACTGCACTTGCATTGGCAATGTATGCAGGAAGAATGAGCCACAATGCTTGCACGATAATAATGTAATCCATTGAAGCCAGAATAGTAAAAATCCTTAAAAATAGTTGTTATTAAATTATTCAGGTTTTCTAATAATCTTTAAACCCGCATAATCAAACCGATTAGACCGTTTTACAAGAGCTTTGAGTGCCGTATTAGAGATATCAAAATTTTCTGATACTCTATTTCCAAAGGTTCCATCTTCACCAATAAACTTGAATATATGATCTTCAAGTTTTCTAAATTCGGTATTGTTTAAAACAGAAATATTAAAGATTTCGCTAATCTCGTTAACAGGACAGGAAATATTGATATTGAAGAGTGAATAAAACGATCGGTACATTTTCTGAGGTTTACCATCTATTCCTTCTTCTGGTGTGGTCCATTTAGTTTCAGCAAGTTTCATTTTATCAAAATATTCTAATGCACCTTGACCTTCTTTACCGTATTTTTCTAATATAACATTTGTGGGCATCCAATCCTTAGAAATTTCAATAAAAACATTTTTTTTAATAGGAGAATCAAATGCCCGAATAATTGAAACAAGATCGGAAGAATCATTAATTACTTTAGTTCGAATCATAGACCATCAACTATTTATAATAGCAATTGTAAAACAGGATTCCTTATATAAATAATTTTTGTATAAGAAAAAAAATATTAAAAAAAGTAATAAAAGTATTATATTCAATCTGATATCTAAAATGGACTCGTCGGGATTTGAACCCGAGGCCTCCTCCATGCCAAGGAGGCGATCTTCCGCTGATCTACGAGCCCGAAAAGTATCCCTAGAACTAGTTGGGGTAAAAAAAAGTTATGGATAAGGTATTTGTAAATAAATAACCTACGTATTTGCATCAAATGAAAAAAAAAGCATTAGAGATACTCTTACAAAAAATACCCTCACCACAACAAACAAATCCTGCTCTCGAACAATATATCACTCCAGCAACCATAGCGGCAGATATACTTTATTTCGCATACTCTCTGCATAATATCAAGGACAAAACCATTATTGACCTTGGATGTGGTACAGGAATATTTTCTATTGGAGCTGCCCTTCTTAAAGCAAAACAAGTTATTGGAGTTGACGTCGATAAACAATTACTTGAAATAGCCTCAACCTTTGCTAACAAACACAATCTTGTAATTGAATTTCTTGAACAAGAAGTTAATGTGGTTGATTTCCGTTGTGATACCGTTTTAATGAACCCACCCTTCGGCGCACAGAAACAAAATAAGAACGCTGATCGAGTATTTCTTCAAAAAGCATGTGAAATTTCTCAAATTGTCTATTCCCTTCATTTGACAAAAACGCTTCCCTTTTTACAAAAATTAATCAACTCACTCGGGGGAGAAATCACTCATCACAAAAAATATAGTTTCCCTATCAAAGGATCATTTTTTTTCCATAAAAGCGAGGTAAAAAACTTTTCTGTTAGTCTTTTACGAATAAAAACAAAATAACTTTTAAAAACAAATTTCTATTGCTCCTCACAACAAAAAGAAAAATAAATTAAAAAATTATCCTCTAAGTAAATATTTGAGCTATATCCGAAAGTATAATAACATATTATTATATCTGCTTTCGACCGATACAGATAATAATCTGAAGGAAACGTGATAAACGTGGGACGGACAAAAACAAAGAAATTCCGAGGATCAATGACTCATGGTAGAGGTAAAAAGGGGGGACGAGGAGCTGGTCTTCGTGGTGGTCGTGGTAACGCTGGTCTTCATAAACATAAATATATGCATATGTTGAAATATATGCCTGACCATTTTGGTCCCCGAGGATTTACTCGGCCTAAGGGAACACTTAAGAAAATCTCTATTATTAATGTCGGTCAGCTTGAAGAACGTTTCCCCGGAAAGAAGGAGATTAATTTATCACAAGAAGGATACGATAAACTCCTTGGTGGTGGAACCCTTTCCAAAGAATTTAAAATCACAGTAAAAACTGCGACACAAAAGGCAATTGATAAAATTTCAGAAAAGGGCGGAGAAGTAAAAGTTGAGTAAGGATAAGTCATGGCAGAAGAATCAAAAAGTAGGTTATATGTCCTTAAACCATTAATAGAACGATGGCCGGCAGTTTCTAAACCAGAGGGACATGTTACTTTCCGAACGAAAATAAGTTGGACTATTCTCTGTCTTATCATTTATTTTATTCTAACAAATATAATGATCTTTCAATTACAAGGATCTGTTATTGATTTGTTTTCTGGTTTTCGTGCCATTATGGCAGGCGCATCAGGGTCTATTATGCACCTTGGAATTGGACCTATTGTTACTGCTTCCATTATATTACAGCTTTTTGTCGGTGCAAAAATTATTAAACTTGATTTAACTAAAAAAGAAGATAAAGCTATTTATCAAGGATCACAAAAAATACTTGTCATTGTCATGATCCTCATCGAGGCCATACCACAAGTATATGGATATCTTCGACCAAGTGAAAACCTCATTGCTATGGTTGGTAGTGGTGGGGCAAATGTAGTAATCATTGCCCAGCTCTTTATGGGCGCCTTTCTTGTTTTTCTTATGGATGAGCTTATTTCAAAATGGGGAATTGGCTCTGGAATTTCACTCTTTATTGCAGCAGGAGTGTCACAAGCAATTTTCACCGGTCTTTTCAATTGGTTACCTTTCGATGCAACATTACCGCTCAGTATTTCTAATCCTCCAGCAGGAGCTCTACCAGGTACATTCTTTTTAGCATCAGAAATGAGTTTGGCAGAAATGGTGGAAGGTGGGTTTGAAATTCTTTTTATTGGTCATCAAGGATTCCAAAACGCTATTGTACCCTTACTGGGTACTATCCTTATTTTCTTAATAGTTGTATATACCGAATCCTCAAGGATAGAATTGCCGTTAGCTCATGCAAGGGTACGGGGTGCACGAGGTCGCTATCCCATTCGTTTAATTTATGCATCTAATATTCCTGTCATTTTAATGGCAGCGTTACTTGCAAATGTAAATATGTTTGCTTTACTTTTTTACACCCATCCTACGTTAAGCAGATTACCCCTTGTTGGTAAACAATGGTGGATTGGTGCTTACAATACAGCGGGATCAAATCCCTCATCTCCGATAAGTGGTGGGGCATGGTATCTTTCCAACCTTAACGGCGTACGGGGGTGGTTGATGCCAATTCTAGGAGGCGGTGATGGATTCCATATGCCCTGGCAATTTGCACTCAAAGTGATCATTTATCTTTCGGTCATGATTTTTGGATCCATTCTCTTTGCAAAGTTTTGGATTGAAACAACAGATATGGGGCCACGAGCTGTAGCCAGACAAATTCAGAGTTCGGGAATGGTTATTCCGGGATTTCGACGCGACCCAAGAGTTTTAGGAAGGGTATTAGAACGATATATTCCAGTTGTTACTGTCATTGGTGGTGCAGCGGTCGGAGCATTAGCTGGCTTTGCAGACGCCGTTGGTACAGTAGGAAATGCTAGTGGAACAGGGCTTCTTCTTACCGTAGGTATTATGATAAATCTCTACGAACAGATTGCAAAAGAGCAAGCTATGGAAATGCACCCAGTTCTGAGAGGATTCTTTGGAGCCGAATAGTGAGAGATACTATGGGCGTTATTGTTGTTACGGGCATTCCTGGAGTGGGAAAAACAACGGTCATGAAACGGGCAACAGAAGGCCTTGACATTGAATTTGTTACTTTTGGAACAGTGATGGTAGATATTGCTAAAGAAGAAGGTCTTGTGCAAGATAGAGATGAAATGAGAAAACTTACCTTAAAACAACAAAAAGAGTTACAAATCAAGACAGCAGAACGAATTGCTTGCATGGGAAACGTCATTGTTGATACACATTGTACAGTAAAAACTCCAAAAGGATACCTGCCAGGTTTACCTGAATGGGTTATTAAAAAATTGAATCCAACTGCTATTGTTATTGTTGAAGCTGATGCTGATGAAATTTTCAATAGAAGAGCATCAGATGTTACTCGTAATAGGGATCCAGATTCTGTTGAAAAGATAGCAGAACACCAACAGATAAATAGGGCTGCAGCGATGGCATATGCTGCCTTAACAGGAGCAACTGTTAAAATTGTCTTCAACCATGATAATGCCATTGAAAGTGCTGTAAAAGAAGCAGAGCCGGTGGTAAAATGAGAAAATTGGATAATATTGCCCAAGGAAATCAGATGCTGTTACTTTTATTATTTGTCTTTATGATTTTTTTTATTATGCCTACCTTTGGCCCAATCTTAGGATATTATTTTGGTCTTGTATTAGAACCGCTTATTGGATTTGGCGGCAGTTTCCCCATCCTAACGTTACTCTTTGCAGGAATCATTGTGGTGACACTGTCATCAGTATTAACCAACTTTTTTACAGATTGGAAGGCAATGGGACGGTCTCAAGAGCTTAGTCGATCATTTCAGAAAGAGTTAAATAAAGCAAGGAAAGAAGGTAATACCAACAGAGTTAATAAATTGATGAAAAAGCAACCAGAAATCATGAAAATGACCACGCAAGCATCTGGTGGCATGATGAAACCTATGGTTTTTCTTATCATTTTTATTTGGCCCATCTTTATGTGGTTGCGAACTTTCCTAGTACAGTTACCTAATCATTCATTTACTGTTCCATGGGCAAATTCAGTCTCATTATTTTCACGGCCTCTTTCTCCGGATCTTCCATCGATTCTATTAAACTGGCAAGTATGGCTTTGGGTCTATCTGATTGCGTCCATGGTATTTGGTCAGGTTATCCGTCAAGGATTGAAATGGATAGGCTGGTCAGAAAAATGGAAGAGTTTTCGAAATAGTGTTTTCCCCTCAATAAAATAGAGGAAATATGACTATTGTAACTATAAGTGGTCAACCAGGATCGGGGAAATCGACAGTAGCACAGCTCTTACAAAAGAGATTAGGGATTAAATATATCTATTCTGGAGAATTGTTTCGACAATTGGCTTACCAACACAATATGACTCTTGAGCAATTTGGCAAGTATTGTGAACATCATCGGGAAATTGACGAAGAATTAGATGTAAAACAACTTGAACAATTAAGAAAGGGAAATGTAATTCTAGAAGGAAGAATAGCTGGTTGGATAGCCCATAAAAACAAGATATCTGCGGTGAAAATATTACTTATAGCGGATTTAGAAACGAGAACGAGAAGAATTCTAAAACGAGAGAAAGGAGAGTTTGAAGTAAGAAAAAAAGAAATCCAAGAACGGGAAAAAAGTGAGGCAAAACGATATTTACACTATTATGGAATTGATATTAAAGATACATCAATTTATGATATCGTCATCGATACTGCAGAGAAAACACCAGAAGAAATTGTTGATAGCATCCTAAATACTATGAACTAAGAATTATTTTTTATAAAGAAGATAGATACTACTTTATAGATGGCTATGAACAAACATCAACTTCCTGCCGAGGTAAATCGAAAACGATTACTTCGTATTTCATCAACAACAAATCCCCATTTTGGTAAAAATCCAGAAAATAGAAGTGCTCCAGAACTACTTGAAAACGGATGTATAATTCTTGACAAGCCTAGTGGTCCTACATCCCATCAAGTTGTTGCCTGGGTCAAAGAAATACTCACAAAAGAAAAAGCAGGTCATGGGGGAACTCTTGATCCTGCAGTGACTGGTATACTACCTACTGCCCTTGGAGATGCTACACGAGCTCTGCAAGTCCTTTTGTTAACTGGAAAAGAATATGTTGGGGTCATGAAGCTTCATGGATCAGTATCTACGAAAAAACTAAAAGAGGTATGTAACACGTTTATTGGAGAAATTCACCAGATACCTCCCGTACGTTCTGCTGTTAAAAGAGTAAAACGGAAACGAACGATCTATTATCTCGATATTCTTGAAAAAAAAGGAACAGAGGTCTTGTTTTGTGTTGGTTGTGAAGCAGGAACCTATATTCGAACATTATGTGTAGATATCGGAAAAAAATTGGGTTGTAACGCCCATCTTTCTGAACTTCGAAGAACAAAAGTTGGAAAGATTACAGAGAATGTAGCTGTAACACTTCAAGAGGTAAAAGATGCCTATCAATTTTGGAAAGAAGATGGAGAGATAAAAGAAATTTCTAAAATTATTAAACCAATGGAGTTCTTGCTCCAAAATATTCCAGCGCTGATTGTAAGAGATTCTGCTGTTGATGCTCTTTGTCATGGCGCAAATCTTGCTATACCGGGAGTTATTGAGGTAGATACAGACCTAAACAAAGGAGATACTGCTGCTGTTTTTACCCAAAAAGGTGAAGGAGTGGCACTGGTCACCATGGCATTATCAACAGAAGAGATTCTTGAGCGAGACACAGGAATCTGTGGTGATTTGGAACGAGTCCTCATGAACAAAGGAACCTATCCTTCGTTCTGGAAAAAATCATAAAAAAGGTTACTTGATACGGCTATTGTTTTTGCCGAGGTGGCCCAGCCCGGAACGGCGCGAGCCTGGAGAGCTCGTGAGGCTCTGCCTCGCGGGAGTTCAAATCTCCCCCTCGGCGCTTACTATCATGCAATGCAGTAACCTTTAATATGTAAAAAATAAATAAGGATAAAATGACTGATGTTATAATTCCTCAAGCAAGTTTGTTTCTAGGGATTATCCCTGCGCTTATCATTCTATATGTCAGTCTCAAAGACTATGAAGGCCATTATAAGGATAAAACTATCTTTTTAATGTTTGTCATAGGAATTGTTTTTGGTTTTATTGCCGCATTAGTGCAATCCTATACTCTTGCAATGGTTATTATTTATGCTATTCTTCTTTCTTTTTTTAATCAGTTAATAAAAACTATCATTCTCAATCTAAGAAGATTCCAGGAAAAATCTGAAGGCGTTATAAATGGTCTGACTCTTGGACTTGGATTTGGTTCTACCTTCACTCCCTTTCTTGTTATTGCGGTTAGTCAATTAAAAACCAGTAATTTCTCCGTTGTTTCATTGATTGCAATTGGATCCATAGGAATTATTCTCTTTCAGGGTGCAACTGGAGCATATATTGGATATGGCATATATTTTGGCAAATTAACACGATACCTTAGTATTGCTATTCTATTAGAGATTCCCTTTAATTTTCTAATGGGTGTTGTTATATCGTATTCAGAGCCCCAATATCTCGCTTTTCTTTCCGCTCTTATTGTTGGTATGATTTTGTATGGTGGCATAGTTTTTATCTATGTTTTTAAAAAGGTTATGCCAAGAATATTACAAAAAAATCAAAAAAGGAAAAGGAGGAAAAATAAATGAGTGAAGAGATATTTAGTAATGATGTCGATAGAAAACGAAGCATGTTACCCCTTATTTCAGGTATTCTTCTTCTCATTGCTGGTATTTTAGGTATTGTATTTTGGATTGGTATCTTTACATTAGATGCTTCAACATTAGATTCTGTGATGAATATTTCGGAGTTACAAAAAATAGATCTGTCCATTACATCAGAAAAACTGGTCGAATTATTAGGCATTTGTGCAACTATTGGTATTGTCTTATCTCTCTTTCCAATTCTAGGTGGAATTCTTGCGATCAAAAGAAAATTGTGGGGGATTACACTGGTTTGTAGTATTCTTGGATTAGCAAGTATGGGATTGATCTTTACCTCCAGCATTTTCTGCTTTGTTTCTCTGATACTACTTGTCATATCAAAACAAGAATTCAGCATGAAAAGAAAGGAAGATAAGGAAAACCTACAGTAAAACTAAGGTATGTTTTCATTTTTATATTTTATATTAACTCTCGAATTTCTTATTACAATACGGGCAAGATCGGGCATCCATGGGTATGGCTCTTCCACAATTAGGACATCTTCGATCTGATTCTTTCTTCTTCTCCCCACCAATTGGAGGTCGAACCACTAACCATATAATTATTCCGATAATTCCTAAGATAATAACGATAATTAACCATAATGCACCGCTAGTACCACGTTTTTCAGCATCTCGATACACCCATATGGCTACTAATATCCATATTACAAACCAAATTATTATACCGACAGCACAAGCCACCATACTCAATCCAAGAAAAGCTCCTGCTTCTTCACTCCAAGTGAATTCTCCTTGAGCACTTGCAATCGAAGATACCATCAATGTTAATAAGATCGATGAAATCAATATTACTAATTTTTTTGATCTATACAAACCTTCACCTCCACTCTTGAATAATTTTTCTTTCTTAACTACTTTTTGTTATTTTCAAGAATATGAATTGTTTTAATTTCATCGAAAATAACTCCAATAGCTATTCCACAGACAGCACCTGCAAATATACCTGTTAATACGCGAATAATATTTGTACTCTCCCAGAAATCAAGCAGTTGACCTATACCATCAATGCCAATAGGCAATAAGCAAATTATTATGAGAAAGAAAAGTTTCTCATCTAACTTTACTCTAAAAAACATCATGAATCCTAGCCCAATTACTAAACCTAACCATATAGCTGTACATCTACTACAAAAGGGCATTTGGTTTCCATTAATGAATAATGATCTTTCCGGCTTTTGATGACACAATCTATCGCCAATGGAATAAATTACTTTACTTGGAAAATTTAATTGATCGATTATTTCTGTGTTATCAGCAAGTGCAACATATCCTGAAAGATCAGAAAGTGTATTTTTAGGAATTGATAATGGTGCTAAAAACTGTAAGAGTGTAAAGAGAAGAAAGAGTATGAAAACTACGAAAAGAGGGGATTTAAAACACTTTGCCCTTCGTTGCATTTTCAAATTCATCTCGAGCACATAGAATAAGAATAAACGATGCAGAAGAAAGTGCAATACCTATAAAAAGACCTATTGAAAAAATACTAAGAAAGGCACAAATGATAGTGAATGATAAATATTTTCGAAGAAAGGCGGTTATGGAACCTAAAAATGCACAAATGGAAAAAAATCCCATAGCAAATGATAACGTAATATGATCGATATTAAGAGTTGAAAGCTGATCGATAACAAATTGGAGTTCTGGAATAAGAGTTAATTCCATTGAACCATATATTACTGCAGTAAAAATACCAAGAATACCTACCGCAAGTAATAGAAACGAGGCTATAATGGGTTTATTTGTTCTTTTTTTTAAGGAAGAAAGAATAGTTTTTCGAGGCTCTCCATGTTCTTCCCAGCCACACTCCTCATTCTCCTTTTCTTCTTTACAGGATTTTTTAATAACAAATGAATTTGAACACTTGGGACACACTATTTTATGCATTTCTGAATTATCCGGGATGTCCATAACAAATTCATAGTTGCATTGAGGGCATCGTGTTTTTCCTTTCATTATGTTCGGGAGGACAGAAATATTTTCTACGTTAAGTACATTTCTATAAAAAAGTGCATGTCTATTATTGGCTATGTAATTCATACATCATATTTAAATATAATTTCTTTGTTTCCGATACACTAGAAGGCGATAACCTATGGCCAGATTTCCTGAAGCAGAAAAACGATTGCTACTAAAAAAGATATGTATGAAATGTGGTGCCTCAAATGCACCAAAATCGTTACGATGTCGACGATGTCACTCCAAAGAACTACGAGTAAAAGCTAAGGAAGGAAGGGGAACGTAAAAACCACTACCTTTAAAAACAAATCTTCTTTTTGGTTTCAACAGATGAAGTAATTATGCCGGAAACAAAAACTAAAAAAAGTGACGATTTTAATGAATGGTATAATGAAATCGTTGAACTTGCTGACTTATGTGATAAACGATATCCCATCAAAGGGATGAATGTCTGGAAACCATATGGCTGGAAATTAATGAATAACGTTGACGCCCTTATTCGAGACGAAATGAGCCATACTCGGCATCAAGAGGTATATTTTCCTCTCCTCATACCAGAATCATATTTTAAAAAGGAAGAAGAACATATCGAAGGCTTTGGAAGCGAAGTCTATTGGATAACTCACGCTGGGTTAAATAAATTAGAGGAACGGTGGCTTTTACGCCCAACCTCTGAAACTGCTATGTATCCGATCTTTTCTCTGTGGATTCGCTCCCATACTGATCTTCCCTTAAAGACCTTTCAAATCGTCAATACCTTCCGTTATGAAACAAAACAAACTAGAGCATTTATACGAGTAAGAGAAATTCATTTTTTTGAAGCTCACACATGCCATATAGACTTTGTCGATGCGGAGAAGCAGATCCAAGAAGATAAAGATATTGCACATCGATTAATGAAGAAACTTTGTTTACCGTATATTTTCAGCAAAAGACCTGATTGGGATAAATTTGCTGGTGCATATTATACTATCAGTATCGATGTGTTAATGCCTTCTGGAAGAACCTTGCAAATCGGTTCAATTCATCAGTATAAAGATAATTTTGCTAAACCCTATGAAATTTCGTATGAAACCGAAGAAGGTTCTCATGAATATTGTCATCAAACTACCTATGGTATGAGTGAAAGACTTCTGGGAGCCATCATTGGCGTGCATGGTGATGACAAAGGATTGATATTACCGCCCGAAGTAAGTCCCATACAAGTTGCTATAATTCCCATTATTTTTAAAGGGAAAGATAAGGATGTTCTTGATGCATGCAAAAAATTACAGAATAAACTTGAAGATGAGCATATCCGTACACATCTTGATCTAAGAGACATTACCCCCGGAAATAAATTTTATGATTGGGAATTAAAAGGCGTTCCAATACGAATTGAAATTGGTCCTAGAGATATTGAGAAAAAGGAATATGTTCTAGTACGGCGAGATCAGGAAAAAAAGCAATCACTTTCTCAAGATTCAGCAACTACAGCAATAAAAATAGCATTGGAAAATATCGCAAAAGATTTACTCACAAAAGCAGATCAATTGTTAAAGAATAATATTCATAGAGTTTTCACTGTTGATGAAGCAAAGAAAAAAGCAGGTATTATTGAGTTGCCATGGTGTGGCAAGGAAGAATGTGCATTAGAAATTGAGGCTATGTTAGAAGGTAATACCTTAGGAGTCCCTCTTACGGATACCGATTGTAACAAAGTATGCCCCATCTGTAATAAAAATTCAGTTTCTTTGATGAGATATGCAAAAACGTATTAAGGTGAGAAAATGAAAGAAAAAATAATAGATTTTGGAAGGGAATATATCGTTGTTTTAAGCATTATAACTATAATTATTGGGCTCTTTCTCCTCTTCATGGGCATGATCCATTATTGGTTTGCTAGCTTAAATCTAGGATTCTATACCGAACTCATCGACAACCTTCAAGAATGGAATGCCTATGCCTTTGTCGTAGGGTTAATTCTCTTTGCAATTGGAAGTTACTACCTCTACCTCCATCATAAAGATAGGAAATTTGTCCTTGAGGAATTACATACTAATAAACGTTCTGAACTTCTGAAAAAACATGCTCAACTCAGGGCGGTAGCAAAACACTTACCTTCAAAATATCAAAAAATGCTACAAGAAAAAGAAAAGGAATTAAAAATTAAATAAACGACTTTCATGGATAGTAAAGAAAAATTTTCTCACTATAACATTATTCTGGTAGAACCTAAATATAGTGGCAATATTGGTGCAGTTGCACGAGCGATGATGAATTTTGATTTCAGCAACCTTTCTCTTGTTAATCCCTGTGATTTAACAGATGAGTGTTATACAAGAGCTATGCATGCATCCCACCTTATTGATAATGCTCAAACGTTTCAATCCTTTTCTGAAGCAATTAAAAATATCGATTATGTGGCAGCGACTTCATCAATAGAAAGTATATCTGATAAAAAACATCTGAGAAATGCCCTCCACCTTGAGACCTTTGTTGAAAAAATAAAGGACGTGAAAGGATCCGTTGGCCTTGTTTTTGGAAGAGAAGATTTTGGATTATATAACCAAGAAATTGCTCGTTGTGATGCATTGCTTCGCATCCCTACAAGCGAACATTATCTTTCTTTAAATCTTTCCCATGCTGTTAGTATTGTTCTATTTTCATTGTATAAAAGAGAAAATGCACCAAAAGAATCCCGAAATATAGGTAAAATTGAACGGGAGAAATTATACGAATTTTTTTCAGGCCTATTAGGCGCAATAGACTATCCATCGCATAAAAAAGAAAACACAGAAATTATGTTCAAACGTATTATGGGAAGAGCAATGCTGTCGACATGGGAATATCACACCTTAATGGGAGTACTAAATAAATCCGTTGAAAATCTTAGAAAAAAACAGAAACATTAATTAGATGGTCTCAATAGAAAAAAGAACATTGCTTTTCTTTAGTACAGAATGTACTTTATCTGCAAAAAAAACCAAGTCGTTAACATCTGCACTTTCTTTTCCCCAATCATAGACAAAATCATAATTACCCTTGGTAGCTTTAAAGCCCATATTTAGTAATTGATTTTTAATATCTGAAGGGGAAGCTCCCTCACTATCAAAGAGTATCTTTAGATAGGTCTTCATCTTCTTACCCATACAGAAATCAATTAAAAAGTATTAAAGATTGCGATACTTTTCAATTTAGGTAAAATAGATTGGATAGGGAATATAACAGATAATAAGGATAATTAATGCAACAAAAAAAAGAACTTTCCGTTTTAAGTCCAACTTTGTTGCATCGTTCAAGGGAGGAGGATGTAACATACCCATTAAAAAGATAATAATAAGAGCAAAGAAAAGCCATCCCGTGAATACCATGATAAATACTGCTATCCAACCAGCATATTTCTGTTTCTCTCCAAGAAATGCTCGGAAGATATGGCCTCCATCTAATTGACCAGCGGGGAGAAGATTTACAGATGTTATAAGAAGTCCTACCCATCCTGCAAAAGCAATAAGACTAAGATTAAGCCCATACCCTTGAGGAATATCACGAAAGATTGCTGTTATTGCCATGAAGAGAAATGAACTACCTAATATCGGTTGACCTGAGGATATGGATTCTATCGCAACCAATTCCGAGGTTGCAATCCCAATTATTGTTATTGGAAGTGCAACAAGAAAACCAGCTAGAGGACCAGCAATGCCAACATCAAATAATGCTTTCTTATTTGGCATCGGGTCTCTACTAGAGATTAGTGCTCCAAAAGTACCTATATTAAAATTTGGAACTATCGGAGGTATGGGCATGAAAAAAGGAAGCGATGTTGCTATTCCATGTTTTTTTGAGATATAATAATGCCCCATCTCATGAATAAAAAGAATACTCATCAAAGGAAGAGCAAAAAGCAACACGCCATATCCTAAGTTTTCCAACTGTAAAACATCCAATGGGTTTGGCATATTCCAAATATCAAAATATCCTAAATACAGAATTGATCCTGTAAGTGAACAGGTTATTATCGTGGCAACTAATAAAAAAATATTTATCCAAATTGACTTTTCTTTTTTTCTTGTTTTTTTAATAATATATATGATATGTTCTCCTTTTTCATATTTCAGTATTGGAATGAATTCTTTCTCAGAAAGTGATTGACGAAGCGACTCAAATTTTTCATCAAGAGTTTCTTCATCAATTCGACAGAAAAAAAGAAGGGCATTTACAGTAGATTTCATATCATAAAACGGAAATCGTTGACTCACTTCCTTTTTTAAAAACTCAATATCGATCTGTTGATTATCTTGAGGAGAAGCGCTCCATGTATCAGGCATTTGACTGGGCAAATGTTTGATTCCTCTTATAAAAGCTTCGTTGTATGCTTTTAAAAAGTCATCATCTTTATGTATCTCTTTTCTATTGCCTTCTAAATGAGAAGATGCCAATAACATTAATTATCGGTACACAATGGGGTGATGAAGGCAAAGGAAAGGTAGTAGATTACTTTTCAAAAGATGCAGCGTATGTTGTTCGATTTCAAGGAGGAAACAACGCTGGACACACCATAAAAGTAGATGACGAAGTGTACAAACTTCATCTCACGCCATCAGGCGTTATTCAAGGGAAAATCGGAGTCATTGGCAATGGTGTGGTCATTGACCCAGAAATTCTTATCAAAGAAATTAATGAACTGAAAAAAAGAGGAATACATCCTCAACTTCGAATCAGTGATAGAGCTCATATTATTATGCCCTACCATAAGATACTAGATGGTGCAAAAGAGCAATTATTAGGAAAGAAAAAGATTGGTACAACCAAACGAGGCATTGGTCCATGTTATAGTGATAAGATAGCGCGAGATGGAATTAGGACTATTGATCTTGTTAATAAGAGTATCCTAAAGAAATTACTTGAGCACATTATTCCTCTAAAACAAAAACAAATCGAAAGTTATGGATTAGACCATAAAATAAATCTTAATACCATTCTTACAACATATTCTGCCTATGGCAAGTATTTACAACCATTCATTACACAAACTCATCTTGAACTCAACAAGGCACTTCAAGAGGGAAAACATGTCATTTTTGAGGGTGCACAGGGAACTATGTTAGATGTTGATTTTGGTACCTATCCGTTTACAACTTCATCACATACTATCGCTGGCGGTTCATCGATTGGAACAGGAATTTCACCACGACATATCAACGAAATTATAGGTATTATGAAAGCCTATACAACACGGGTTGGCGGAGGGTTATTGCCAACAGAACTTTTAAATCGTACTGGAGAGCATCTGCAAAAGATCGGTCATGAGTATGGTACAACAACAAGTCGACCAAGAAGATGTGGATGGCTTGATTTAGTTGTTATTCGACATTCTTGCTTGCTTTCTGGTATTACACAATTAGCAGTCACGAAACTAGACATTTTAACTGGATTAAATACTATTAAAATTTGTACTCATTATCAACTGTCGGGGAAAACAATCGATTATTTTCCTGCAAATATTGAAGATGTTAAGAAATGTGTTCCAGTCTACAAAGAATTCAAAGGTTGGAAAAAGATTGATTCGAAAGTGGCATCGTTCTCTGAACTTCCTAACGAAGCACGATACTATCTAGAATACATAGAAAAAACGGTTGGCGTTCCTATTACGCTCATTTCTATTGGGCCTGGTCGGTCGGAAACTATTGAACGTCAAAGTAATTGTTGAACTTTTAATGCTGTATGTATCCAACGTAGGTAGGAATTGCATGAAGCTCTTAGAGAACTAGTATCTTGAGCTTGGATATGAAGAGTCATGCTTTTTTTATGTTGGGTTAGGGTGATGTTTGTTTTAGAAATTTTTTCTTTAATTTCAGGAAAAAGTGATACACCAACTAGATGAGCTTCTTTTATTGTTGAAAAATGAAAGGTAAAAATTGCTTCTCGTTTCATTTTACCTTAATTCTTTTTGCAATAGTTGGTCGTTCTTTATAAAAGACCTTACTACCGCAATAGGGACATTGTATACCGATATTCTTTACATCGAATTGTACTGATTTTTTACATAATCCACATTTATATCGAGTCATATATCTCACTCTTGTGTTTTCTGATTGTCAATACGAATTGATTTTTCTATATCTAATCCCTGAGCGGTTTTTGGGGTGTAAGCACCGCCAGCAAAGGTATTGCCGCATTTTCTACATTCCCAAATTCCTGTACTTATTCGTTTTACAGTCTGTTGATTACATTTTGGACAGAAATGTTTTGCATGTTGTTGAGTCTCAACATCCCGAATTCGAGTCCTAGATTTCACTCCATATCTAGCTTGAAAACGGCCAGCTGATTGTACCTTTTTTGTTCTGCGCGCCATAGCATTCACCTACAATAATTATATTATCGAATATTATATTAATAGCACATTTTTATCTTAATTGTTGAGATAATTAATACTATATTTAAATATCTATCCCTCAAAGAGTCTTGTACTATTAATTCATTATTTTCCTATGATTTTATTTAATTGTTCTCGTAATTTTTTTCCATTTTCAAGTGAAGCTTGGATAACCTTTTGTATCTCATCTTTAGTGAAACTACCATTTAAACCTTTTTGCATGGCCCGAATATCACCTTTTGTATCAGTTGCTACTGTTAACCGAGCTTCGGCAATCTGTTCTTCATCGAGGGAGGGATCCATGACAACGACATTATTAAACTTCACAGAAGTACAAGATATGGGTGGTTCTTTGAGAGGTAGTGGATAATCCTCACCTAATTCAAATCGTTTTGCAGGAACTGTTGCAGTAAAGAGTGCTGCAAGAGATGCTAAAGATGCGGCATCAAATAAATTACCATCGTAATCAATAATATGAATATCGATAAATACAATCCATACTTTTTCTCCAGGTTCAATACAGAGTTTATTTATTTCTACAACCTCTGATTCTCTAACACCTCTATCAACTACCCTTGCTAACTCAATAGCATCTGCTTGAGGGGGCCCTGCTTCAAAATCCGGAGAAGCAAGAGGAATCAACTCAGCAGCTGTTGTAAGAACCCCGGAGTCGGGAGAATCTGAATATGGTTCACCAACATCCATTTTTATTCCTACAATGACCTGAGTATTTCCAATCTTAACGCGAGCAGATCCTTCAGCTTTATTGACAACATTTGTCGTAATTTCAATGTTACGGAACTCATCAAACTTTCTTCCATCAATTCGTTTTCCCTGATCTGCTAATCTACAGATATAATCACGTTTGATAATAGGAACAACGGTCATTATTCTACCTCCAGTACTGTTTTATATTTCTCTAAGATTGCTTTTTTCTGAAGTTCAGATATTGATAAACAACCCTTTATTGCTAAATCAAAAGCTTTATTAAATTCATCAAGTGTCAGATGCCCGTCCATCTGAAGAAGAAGAACTTCTTTTGTTCTGGGAGAAATAGCTATTGGTAAATCTGCTTCACCAAAATTATCTTCTTCTTTTCCCAAATCAAGAACAACGTGTCCATTAATCTTTCCAGTAGCACAAGCAACCGGAATATCTGTCATTGGAATGCCTGCATCTGCAAGAGCTACACCTGCTGCTGTTAATCCAGCACATCGTGTACCCGCTTCTGCATCTAAGACTTCGATATTAACATCAATTGCTGCTCTAGGGAATTGTTCGGTGAGAACAACCTTTTCTAGCGCTTCAGAAATTACTTTTGAAATTTCTCGACTTCTTCGATCAGGCCCTGGTCTTTTTCTATCTTCAACACTGAATGCTGCCATATTATACCGAGCATTAACGATAGCTCGCAGTGGATTTTGTATATGTCTTGGAATTGCTTCTCTAGGGCCATAAACCGCTACAAAAACCTTATTACCGCCCCACTCTAGGTAGCACGATCCATCTGCACGGTGTAGGACGCCGGCTTCAATTTTAATATCTCGCAAATCTTCAAATCCTCGACCATCTAAGCGTTTTCCCTTATCGTCGATTAATACCATATCTGATTTCATTATCTTACATCCTTTGCATCTTTCTTTAATAACTCTTCAACTCTATCAGTAAGTCCAAAGGTAACTGCTTCATTTTCAATTTTATTAATTACCCGTAATACTTTATCTATACTATCGATGGTACCATCAATCCAAATCCGTCCATTTTGGCCAACGAAAATACGACATTGTGTGTATTTTTTTATTAAAGCAATCATAGATCCTTTTTTGCCAATTATTCTTGGAACCCTGGAGGGTTCTACATCAATGATATGACCATCTTTTATTTTATATAGATTCCTGTCATTCAAAGTGATTTGTAATTTTTTTGATTCATCAACCTGAAGAATTTTTGCCATAATGGCATCTCCATGATTTAAATATTTTTCATTATCTCCAAATTCAACATTCCAAGGCACTTCATTCACATGTAATAGAGCTGGTGAAGGAGCATTAATATCCACAAGCCATCCTGATGAGAGAGCCTCCTCGACAATTCCTATTACAAAATCACCAACAATAGGATCATAGCGACCTTTTAAAGGTACTACGTTGATATAATCTGTTTGAGAGTTTACTATCCCTAATTTTTCGGCATATATCTTGTCCTTTTCAATAAACGTTCCACGTCCAGCTCGTTTGGATTTTGTATCTCCCAAAATCTGGCTAGGGTATGCTATCCTTCGTTTTTCATTAGCCATAAAATAATAACCTCTATCAAATCACCTTAAAATGCGAGTTTCTACATCGCCTTTGGTAATATCATTTAGTTTATCATAAAAATCTGTTTGCATTCCTGCTGGTAATCGCACGATTCCAATCCAGGATCCATCAGACTGCCAATCTTCCCTTTCTAGGACACCATAGTTACGAACAGTACCATATGCTTTTCCAATATATTGGGAGGGGATTTTAATTGAGATTTTTATCTGTTCCATTGAAATTGGTATTATTGGCCTAAGTGCTTCTATAATAGCTTTTACCTGTTGATCGACAGGTTTAAAAGGATCAATATGTACACTCACTTCTTCTAATGCTAATTCTATTCTCTGTCGAGGATGTGGTGTTTTTGTTTTAGGATCCATGGAATTTTTTACAATAATATCGACAATTCTTTTTCGTTTCTTTTCCTGCATTTCACGTCTTTGCTCAGTTGTAAGCTGGATTTCACCTTTCAAAATAATTTTTTTAGCTATTAATTCAAGGTTATCAGTTGCAAATTGTTTTTGTATTGATTCCTGAGATGCGTGTGTTCCTTTTTTTGCATCAGTAAAAATTGCGTCAATAGCTAAAGATGAGAGGATATCAACTTCTTTATTTTCAATTATTTTTTCAGCTTCGTATGGATCAACGAGAATCTCAAAATGATCTTCTCCTATCGATAATCGGGCAATAACAGCCTTTTCAAGACTTACCAAAACTACTTTCCTCCAATAGCTTTATGCACATGCTCTTTGGTTTCTTCTGGTTTCAGAATATGAAAATCTATGTCTTTTTGAACAATCCCAATTTCAATTGCAGAAGGGTTTATCTTTCCTTCAGTTCCTTTGTGTAAAGCTTTAATTCCCATTTCGGTAGCCTCGCTCATTGACATATTTTCTTTGTAATTTTCTTCAAAATAACTCATTGCCCCCTGTCGCCCAGCTCCTTCACTACTAGCCTTATATTCCATTAGGGCTCCAGAGGGATCGGTAGAAAATAATCGAGCTCCTGTTTCATCAACCCCAGCAATAAGAAGAGCAGTACCAAAAGGTCGGACTCCTCCGTACTGCGTATAAGTTTGCTTAAAATCACAAATTCGTTTCACAAGAGTTTTAACTTGAATTTTTTCATTATAGGTTATTTCATTTATTTGTGCATCTAAACGAGCTCTATCAATTAACGAGCGGGCATCAGCAACAAGGCCTGATGTAGCGCATCCGATATGATTATCTACAATGAAAATTTTTTCAATAGATTCTGGTTCAATTAAACGAGATGCTATCCTTTTATCAACAATAAGAACAACACCATCTTTGAATTTAACTCCAACAGTAGTTGTTCCTCTTTTTACAGCCTCACGTGCATATTCAACCTGAAATAATCTTCCATCTGGTGAGAAGACTGTAATTGCTCTATCATAAGCCATATTTGACGGTTGCATTTTCTATTTCACCTCGGTAGTCCTACTATTAATTTACTTGTATTTCTACTATGATTTTCAACCAAGAATGCACTTTTAGTGTATATACTTTATGTGTAATGGCAGATTAGGTTCTTCTCTTATTTCCAAAAAGAATTTTATGAATTTGTAAACCAATCCTAACATCTAAACCGTCTTTAAGTATCCATTCAGATAATTTAGTTTGTTTGCTACCCCAAACAGGTTGAAAAAAAATTTGACAAAAAGGTGTATATTTTGAAATAATTTTTTTCGCGTAAGCATAATCGGTTTTATTGGAAATGACAAATTTCAATTGATCTTTTGATGATAAACGTACAATATTTTCGAACCTCATTTCGTTCTGCATACCTGAAGATGGACATTTCATATCTAATGATATGAGGAGATCTTCCTTTCCAGTTAGAGGTTTTATATCAAAACTACCGTTAGTTTCTATCAAAAGAGAGAATTTGTTTTTCTGTAATAATGCAATTAATTCCAAAGTTTTTTTTTGAAGTAGCGGCTCTCCACCAGTTATACAAACAAGTTTACATGGATATTGTTGGATTATTTGAAGTATCTTTTGTATTTGCATAGTTTTTCCATTCGAATATGCATATTTTGTATCGCAGTAGGAACATCGTAAATTACAGCCCGCTGTACGAATGAAAATATTTGGCAATCCTGTCCATCTTCCTTCCCCTTGTATTGAATAGAATATTTCTGAAATGTTCATTACAGAATGTAATATTGTCAGGTTTTTTAAAAATTTACTAAGATTTAAAAATTGATAAGAGTTCTACCTCAGTTGTTCATATAAAAATATTTATATATGAAGTGTCATTAGGGGTAAGCTGTTCCACAATAATATTAGGTTAGAGTGTATTATATATCTTACAGGGAACCGCGGCCCCGGTTTGGGCCTGTAGCTCAGCTAGGTAGAGCATCTGGCTTTTAACCAGGTGGCCAAGGGTTCGAATCCCTTCAGGCCCGTATATTCCTCAAAAAAAAGTAGGAGGATTGACTCATCGTACCCCCAAAGAAATCTTTAAAGAAACATTATTATATTCTTGAGCACAATTTAGTTCCTGAACATTCCGTTTTATCTGAAAAAGAAAAAAAGGAAATCTTCGAAAAATTCAATATCAAACCAGAACAACTTCCTAAGATTTTAAATACCGATCCTGCGGCAGTTTCTATTGATGCTGTACCGGGTCAAATTATTAAAATTATTAGAAAAAGTCCAACAGCAAAATATTCAACAGCCTATAGATTGGTAATTGAAAGTGAGAGTAGTTAAACATAAATTTTCGCCATGAGTATTAAATAATATTGAGGGTGTGTAATCGCATGAGAAATCTTATTGACGCTTTTTATAGAGATAGAAGTATTGTAAATCATCAAATAGCATCATATAATGATTTTCTTGACCATCGCCTACAACGAATTGTTGATAATACTGTTATTGGTCAAGAAGAAGAAGGAATGGAGAAAGGATTTATCTATCCTGAAATTGAAGGATATAAGATAAAATTTGGCAAAATTAAGATTGGTCATCCTGAAGTAAAGGAGGCGGACGGTACAGAGCGGCCGCTCTCACCAATGGAAGCACGATTACGTGACCTTACCTATGAAGCACATGTAGAATTGGAATTTATTCCAGTTAAAAATGAGGTAGAATATGAGACTGAAACAGTGCGTATTGGTGAACTTCCCATTATGGTAAAATCTAAAAAATGTAATATTTCTAAAAAAATTCTTGAAGAGAGATTAGAACGTTCCTTTGCAGATGAAGAATATAAAAAAGAATTACAGCAAATGCAAGAGGATCCCCTTGATCCAGGTGGCTATTTCATCAGTAATGGAACAGAAAGAGTCCTTATCACCGTAGAAGATTTAGCACCCAATCGTGTATTAGTCGAGCGATCAAGTCGATATGGAACTGATGTGGAAGTTGCAAAGGTGTTTTCACAACGAGAAGGATATCGAGCATTAACTGTTGTAGAAAAAAGAAAAGATGGAATGCTCATGGTTTCTTTACCAACCACCTATGGTCAGATTCCACTTATTATTTTATTACGAGCCCTTGGGATGGAAAATGACGAAGAAATTGTTGATGTCATTTGTGTTGATCCAAAAATGGAACCTTATGTACTAGCTAATATCGAAGAATGCGCTCGTGAGTATGGCATTACAACCAAAGAAGAAGCTATTGCATATCTTGGTAAGAAATTTGCTGGTGGGCAAGCAAAAGAGTATAGAATCAAAAGAGTCGAAACTATTATGGATAGGCACTTGCTAGCACATCTAGGCAATTCTCCAGATGATAGGCTCACCAAGGCAATTTTCATGGCGCGAATGGGAATGTCCGTTTTGGAACTTGCTTTAGGTAAGAGAGAACCAGATGACAAAGACCATTATGCCAATAAACGACTAAAGCTTGCCGGCGATTTAATGGAAGACCTCTTCAGAGTTGCTTTTACTGCTCTTTGTAAAGACTTAAAATATCAAATTGAAAGAGTTCATGCAAAAGGTAAAGAGATAAAAATTGCATCTTCACTACGTTCAGATGTATTAAGTCAACGAATTCATCATGCTCTTGCAACTGGAAATTGGGTTGGTGGAAGGGCAGGGATTTCTCAATTATTAGATAGAACTAGTAATTTGGCAGTGCTTAGTCATCTACGGAGGGTTACTTCGCCTCTTACCCGATCTCAGCCACACTTTGAAGCACGAGATCTTCACTCTACTCAGTGGGGAAGGCTTTGCCCCAATGAAACACCAGAAGGGCCTAATTGTGGGTTGGTAAAAAATCTTGCGTTAGCTGTTGAAATATCAGAGGGATTTTCCGAAAAGGAATTAGAAAATGTTCTTCGAGATCTTGGCATTAAAGACATCTCCAAAAACGTTACAGGTTCTCGAGTATATTTAAATGGAGATCTTATCGGAATGCATCCAAACGGCGAAGAACTTGTTAAAAAATTAAGAGAACGAAGAAGAAAGGGTCTTCTTAGTAACGAGATAAATATCATGTATGATACTGAAGGAAATGACGTTATTGTCAATTGTGATTGTGGACGTTTACGTCGGCCTCTTCTTGTCGTTGATAACGGTAAATTGCTTTTATCGGAAAAATATTTCACAGAATTAAGGGAAGGAAAGAAAAATTGGATGGATCTAATCAACGAAGGTATTGTTGAATATATCGATGCTGAAGAGGAAGAAAATACTCTTATCGCATTAAGGGAGGAAAATATTACTCCAAAACATACCCATATGGAATTAGATCCGATGTGTATTTTAGGAATTGGGGCATCTTTAGTTCCTTACCCAGAACACAATTCCTCTCCAAGAATTACTATGGGTGCGGGTATGGGTAAACAATCATTAGGATTTGGAGCTGCAAATTATAGAATACGACCAGATACACGTGGTCATTTAATGCATTATCCTCAGATGCCATTAGTTCAAACGCATCCTATTAAATATATTAAGTTTAGAGAAAGACCCGCAGGACAGAACTTTATTGTCGCAGTTGCATCGTTTCATGGATACAATATGGAAGATGCTCTAGTAATGAGTAAATCTGCTATTGAAAGAGGTTTAGCTCGAAGTTCTTTTATTAGAACCTACAATAGTGAAGAAAAGCGATATCCTGGTGGACAAGAGGATCATTTTGAGATTCCTAATCCAGATTGCAGGGGAGTACGAAGCGAGGATGCATATAATAATCTTGGAGAGGATGGATTGATTTCTCCTGAATGCAATGTCAATGGAGGAGATGTACTAATTGGAAAGACGTCGCCACCTCGTTTTCTTGAAGAGCCGACCGATTTCTTGACGCCGCAAAAAAGGAGGGAAACTTCTGTCACGGTCCAACATGGCGAAGGGGGAGTTGTTGATAAGGTGATGCTCTCTGAATCGGTCAATGGTTCTCGAATGGTAAAAATAAAAGTACGAGAACAAAGAATCCCAGAATATGGAGACAAATTTGCTTCAAAACATGGACAAAAAGGAGTTATTGGATATATCGTTCCGCAAGAGAATATGCCTTTTACCGATTATGGCATGTCACCTGATTTAGTCATAAATCCACATGCGATTCCCTCAAGAATGACCGTTGCTCATGTTCTTGAAATGATCGGAGGAAAAGTAGGATCGCTTGAAGGACGTATCGTCGATGGTACTGCATTTAGCGGTGAGGCTGAAGAACATTTACGAAGTGCTTTAGTGACCAACGGCTTCAAACATAATGGAAAAGAAATATTTTATGATGGCATCACAGGGAAACCTTTGGAATGTGACGTCTTTATTGGATGTATTTACTACCAAAAATTGCATCATATGGTAGCAGGAAAAATTCATGCACGATCCCGAGGTCCTGTTCAGATTCTCACACGACAACCCACGGAAGGACGAGCAAGAGAAGGAGGTTTACGATTTGGTGAAATGGAACGAGATTGCCTTATTGGTCATGGTGCTTCGATGGTTATCAAAGACCGCCTCTTGGATGAGTCCGATATCACGATGAAATATGTCTGTAATACGTGTGGCCATATTGCTATGATTGACAGACATGGACGACTACATTGCCCTATTTGTGGAGACAGAGCAGACATTCACCCTGTTGAAATGAGCTATGCCTTCAAACTTTTAATTGATGAATTAAAATCATTAGTTGTTGTACCAAGAATAAAATTAGAATCATTAGTATAGGAGATTAGAATATGGCACGATCAAAAAATATCACGAAAAAAATTGGATGTTTGGAATTTTCAGTCCTCTCGCCAAATGAAATTCGAAAAATGAGCGCGACAAAAGTCATTACGGCCGATACCTATGACGATGATGGATTTCCTATAACAATGGGACTGATGGATCAACGATTAAGTGTTATTGAGCCGGGTCTCCGCTGTAAAACTTGTGGATTAAAGGTAGGAAAAGACAAATGTCCAGGACACTTTGGCCATATTGACCTTGCTATGCCAGTTATCCATGTCGGTTTTGTTAAAACGATACGAAATTCTCTTCGATCCACTTGTCGAGGTTGTGGCAAGATTCTATTAACAGATGAACATATTGAACAATATAGTAACCAAATACGGAAAAATAGTATCGAAGGAAGAGATAATGCCTATGTTTTCAAAAGTATTATATCAGAATGTACAAAAGTAGAAAAATGTCATCGATGTGATCATGAAACAGGAAAAATTGATTTAGATAAGCCAACTTCTTTTAGGGAAAATGGTAAGAAATTAACACCAACTGAAATTCGAGAATGGTTAGAAAAAATACCAGATGAAGATCTTCTCTTGTTAGATGTCAATAAAGATGCTGCAAGACCGGAATGGATGGTATTAACAGTACTGCCAGTGCCTCCTGTTACCGTCCGCCCTTCAGTTACCTTAGAATCTGGTGAACGATCGGAGGACGATTTAACACATAAATTAGTTGACGTCATTCGTATAAATCAACGATTACAGGAAAATCGAGATGCTGGAGCACCACAACTTATTGTTGAAGATTTATGGGAACTTCTACAATATCATGTGACAACATATCTAGACAATCAAACGTCTGGTATACCTCCTGCTCGACATCGTTCAGGAAGACCTCTCAAAACACTTGCACAGCGATTAAAGGGGAAAGAAGGAAGATTTCGAAGCAATCTTTCAGGAAAACGAGTTAATTTTTCAGCAAGAACCGTCATCTCACCTGATCCGAATTTAAGTATCAATGAAATTGGTGTTCCTATCGAAATTGCACGTGAACTAACCATCCCTGTTCGGGTTACCCTTCATAATCTTGATTGGTGTAAACAATTAATTAAAAGATGTGCTGAGATGGAACATCTCGATCCCTCAGAATATGTTCCTTATGTAAATTATGTAAAACGTTATCGAGATAGTATTGAACAACGAATTAAAGTGACAGAAAAAAACGCTGAAGATGTTGCTGAGAAATTAGAAACTGGTAATATTATTGAACGGCAATTGATGGAAGGAGATATCGCTCTTTTTAATCGTCAACCTTCTTTACATCGTATGTCTATGATGGCGCATCGAATTAGAATTGTTCCCTATCGATCATTCAGGTTTAATCTTTCGGTATGCCCACCCTACAATGCAGATTTTGATGGAGATGAAATGAATTTACATCTTATTCAAGGAGAAGAAGCTAAAGCTGAAGCAGAAATTTTAATGAAGGTACAAGAAAACATTCTTTCTCCTCGCTTTGGTGGAATTATCATTGGTGGGCTACATGATCATATCACTGGATGTTTTCTCTTAACCTATCTAGACAAAAAATTTCTAAAAGAAGAGGCTGCTCAAATACTTGGTGAGTTTAATTATAGAGGATCCTTCCCACAGACTCATACTGAAGGTGGAAAACACTATGTCTATGGAAGAGATATTTTCAGTGTTCTCCTTTCCAAGGATTTAAACATGGAATATAAAGCGAAGGCTTGCTTTAATTGTGAGGTTTGTAAAGCTCCCGATTGCCCAAACAATGCCTATGTCATCATCAAAAATGGAGTATTAAAGAAAGGCATTATCGATGAGAATAGTATTGGTTCTTTTAAAGGAAAAATAATTGAACGTATTATTCGAGAACATGGATCAGACGCAGGTAGAGAGTTCATTGATAACGTGACAAGACTAGGCATTTCGGTTGTTACCCGATTTGGATTTACAACCAGCATTGATGATGAGGATATTCCTGATGAGGCTAAGAGGCAAATTCAGGAAGGTTTGGACAAAGCTCAGAAAAAAATACGAAGTCTAGTTTTAGCTTATGAAAATAATGAATTAGAGCCTTTACCTGGTAGAAGTCTTGAGGAAACCTTGGAAATGGAAATCATGAGAGTAACGGGAAGAGCTCGAGATATGGCCGGTGAAATTGCCAGTAGACACTTGGGATTAAACAATAGTGCGGTAATTATGGCAAAATCTGGAGCTCGTGGGTCAATGCTTAATCTTTCGCAAATGTCGGGTTGTGTTGGTCAACAAGCAGTTCGAGGAGAGAGGATTTCAAGAGGATATAAACATAGAACGCTTCCTCATTTTGAAAAAGGAGATTTGGGGTCAAGTGCAAAAGGTTTTGTTGCCAGTTGTTATAAAAGTGGACTTAATCCCACAGAATATTTCTTCCATTCAATGGGTGGAAGAGAAGGTCTTGTCGACACAGCAGTACGTACATCTCGTTCTGGTTATATGCAACGACGATTAGTTAATGCATTAGAAGATTTAAAAGTCGAAAACGATGGTACGGTACGACATACTGGTGGGGAAATTATTCAATTTAAATATGGTGAAGATGGCATTGATCCCGCACGAAGTGCAAATGGAAAAGCTGTTGATGTACACAGAATTATTTATGAAGTGATGGAAGGGGCATGATCATGGCAAAAAAAACTACAAAAGCAATAAAAGGAAAGAAAACTCGCGAAGAAAAAAAGATGAAAAAAGCTCCGTCCAAAGCCAAAAAATCTATGAAAAAAACAGTAAAAGTACAACTAAAAGAATCCTTAATAAAATCGGTTAAAAAAGAAGCGAAAAAAGGCGATATAAAAGTTGTTAAAAAACCAATAGTACTAAAAACTCGGAAAAAGGAAAAGAAACCAAAACAAAAAAAACTCGTTAAAAAGATAGAAAAAATAAAAAAGGTGCCAAAAATAAAGACGAGGAAAAAAGCTAAAAAACCTGATGAACAAGAAGAAAGAGGTATGGTACCAGCACCACCAAAGAAAGATGCTGAACCTAAAGAGTATAAGGCAATACGGGAAAAAATTTTAGGATTATTAAAAGATAAAGAATTACCCATATCTATTGTTGATAATGTTATTGAACAGGTTATAAAAAATAAAAAAGTTGAATCTAAGTTACAATCTATTATTGAGCGGATCTGTTTTGATTATAAAAATAATCTGATAGACCCTACTGAGGCTTGTGGTATGGTAGGGGCACAAAGTATCGGAGAGCCTGGAACACAAATGACTATGAGAACATTTCATTATGCTGGTGTTGCAGAAATTAATGTTACTCTAGGTCTCCCACGATTAATTGAAATTGTCGATGCTCGCTCAATTCCTTCAACACCAATGATGAGTATCTATCTCCTAGATGAGTATCGCATCAATCCTGATCTAGCCAAGGAAATTGCTAACAAAATTGAGATCACTAGATTGACAGATATCGCTGATATAGAGATGGATTTAGTCAATATTATTATCTACATAAAACCCAACAAAAAAACTCTTGAAAAGAAAGGATTAACCATAGAAGAAGTATCAGAGATTGTTAATTCTGTTCGAAAAATCAATGCAAAGATTGAAAAAAATGCTGTTAAGGTTACTTTAGATGAGCCAGGGTATAAAACGCTTCAAAATACCTATGAAGCGCTGAAAAATCTCAAAATTAAAGGTATTGATGGGATCAAACGAGTTATCATACGAAAAGAAGAAAATGAGGGATATGTCATCTACAGTGAAGGGAGTAACTTCAAAGAAGTTTTAGATATTGAAGGTGTTGATCCTTATAGAACAACAACAAACGATATTCATGCTGTTGCCCGCGAATTAGGAATCGAGGCTGCAAGAAATATGATTATTCAAGAGGCTCACAATACACTTTCTGAACAGGGATTAAATGTTGATTTGCGTCATATTATGCTGGTAGCCGATGTAATGACCGCAGATGGGACTGTTAGGGCAATTGGAAGACATGGTGTCAGTGGAGAAAAAAGCTCTGTTCTTTCTAGAGCTGCCTTTGAGATTACTGTTAATCATTTGCTTCTTGCAAGTCAGCGTGGTGAATCTGATAAACTTAATGGCGTTGCTGAGAATATCATTGTTGGTCAACCAGTTAATCTGGGGACAGGTGCAGTTGAACTTGTTATGATGTCACATAAAACAAAAAAGAAGGGAAAGTAAATGGTAGATGTAAATAGAATTCTTAAAGACACAGTAAAAAGGGGAAAGGTAAAAATTGGTGGAAAAGAAACTCAAGTAGCTCTTGCAGGTGGAAATGCAAAATTAGTAGTGCTTGCTAATAACTATCCAAAAGCAAAGGAAATAATCTCTCTTGCTGAAGAGAAAAAAGTACCACTCTATCAGTATAAATCTCATGGTATTGATCTTGGATATGCCTGTGGAAAAAGTTTTGCTGTCTCTGTTTTTGCAGTAATTGATGAGGGAGAAAGTAATATCCTCCAACTCGTTAAAAAAAGGAAATAACCATGTCTGAAATTACATTTTCTAATGAAACAGTTCAATCAATCAGCTTAGCAACAAAATATACGGGAGCTGGTATTAGAGATTGTGTTGTAGAAGATGAGCTCATTATCTTTGTTGTAGAAAAGGGGCAACTTGGAATTGCCATAGGGGCAAAAGCAAAGAATATTGAAAAATTACGAACACTTTTTAAAAAGAATGTCAAATTTGTTGAATTTGATGATGATAAAATACGATTTATTCAAAATCTTTGCAAGCCCTATAAAGTCAACCACATTTCCTTAGAAGGGGACGACAATGCAAGTATTGCAAAAATTGAAGTTAATCCTCGCGATAAATCAAAATTGATTGGTAAAGGAGGACGCAATATTAATTTGATTAGAAAACTAGCCTTGCGTCATCATCCCATCAAAGACGTTCAAATTTCATAAAATTTTTAAGAATAGTAATTTTTATAAGACGTTCGCATTTCAGGGATTGGGGACAGGCAGTGCGGATTATCAATCATCCTATCATCGATTTTGAAAAACGAAAAAAACTCCATTTTAATTTTAATAATAAAAAAATCACTGCTTATGATACTGATAGTATTGCTTCTGCCCTACATGCGGCAGGGGTAAAGGTTTTTTCTCATAGTTTACACCATAAACGTGCACGAGGGTTTTTTTGTGGTATAGGCAAATGCTCCTCTTGTTTTATGACTGTTGATGAGATACCAAATGTACGTTCGTGTATTACTCCTGTACAAGAAAATATGGATGTACATCAACAGGAGATAGCTGGAACTTTACCCAAAAAGCCATTTACACGACTTCAAAAAAAAGATATAAACATGGAAGTCGTCGTTGTTGGAAGTGGCCCAGCTGGAATGATGGCTGCTCTTACTGCTGTAAAGCAGGGAGCCTCCGTGCTTTTACTGGATGAGAATTATCGTGTTGGAGGACAACTTATAAAACAATCCCATAAATTTTTTGGTTCCCAAGAAGAGAAAGCTGGTATACGAGGTATTGATATCGCTACAGAACTTCAAAAAGAAATTACAAACCATAAACATATTGAAGTGATGCTTAGTACCAGTCTTTTTGGTTGTTATCAGAACAACAGTACTTACGAACTTATGGCTATCCAGAGACATGATACTAACCAACAATTAATAGCTATCCATAGTAAGGCTCTGATTTTTTGCTGTGGTGCTATGGAAAATATGTTTGCCTTTCCCAATAATGATCTTCCCGGAGTCTATGGGGCAGGTGGTGTTCAAACACTCATGAATGTTCATGGTGTTATGCCCGGTAATAAAGTTATTATGATTGGGGCAGGCAATGTTGGTTTAATTGTCTCGTATCAACTGCTACAAGCAGGGGTTGAAGTTGATCGAGTTGTCGAAGCTATGCCAACGATTGGGGGTTATCATGTTCATGCTGCAAAATTACGACGATGTGGCGTTCCTATCCAAACATCCCATACAATAAAAGAAGCTCTTGGTAAAGATAAAGTAGAAGGTGCCATTATAGCAGCTGTTGACAAATGTTTTACTCCACTTCCAGGAACAGAAGAGAAAGTAACCTGTGATACCATTTGTATTGCTGTAGGATTAACTCCTTCTATTCGTTTATTAGAACAACTTGGTGTAAACACAGAATACATCCCAGAAGCTGGAGGAACAGTTGCGATTCATGATGCCAATATGCAAACAAGCGCTCCTGGTATTTATGTTGCAGGAGATTCATCAGGCATTGAAGAAGCATCAACAGCCATGATAGAAGGAGAACTTGCTGGCTGCTCAGCTGCTGCTGCTCTTGGTTATAGTAACCACGCTAAAGAGATGCAGCAACGATGTAAAGACTCGTTGAAACAGTTACGATCTGGACCATTTGGAGAGACTGCACGAAGATGTAAAGATAAAATTGCCTGTTGTTGTGAAGGGGGAATGATGCATTAACTCTTATGAACACACTGGACTAGTTTTACTTGATGATCTTCGACTTCCTTCTGAAGACCAGATGAAAAAGGGAGTAGCAGTGATTGAATGTGTCCAAGAAATCCCCTGCAATCCTTGTGTTGCGATCTGCCCGTTTCAGGCGATATCTATGGATGGTATCAATGGCATTCCTATTGTTGATTTTAACAAATGTACAGGATGCAAACAATGTGTTAGCATCTGTCCTGGACTTGCGATTTTTATTATCAAGACCAAAGACAATAAAGCTCATATTACTATTCCCTATGAATTCCTTCCAGTGCCGGCCAAAGGAGATATTGTAACGGCATTAGATAGAGAAGGAAAAGAAAGAGGGGAAGGCAAAGTTATTCAAATTCTAAAACGTGGAAAAACCAGTGTGATAACTATTGAAGCTGATAAAAAACTTGCAATGAATATACGAAATATTAAGGTGTAAAGTGTGAAAAATACTATACTAATATGTCGTTGTGAAGACATTACCCAAGAAGACATTGAGCAAGCAATTGATGAGGGCTATACCACCCTTGAGGAGCTTAAATGCAGATTACGACTTGGTATGGGGCCTTGTCAAGGGAGAAGTTGCCTTTCTTTAGCAAGACGTATTTTATGTCAAAAAACTGGAAAAAAACCTTCAGAAATTGATTTTCCCTCTACTCGTCCCCCTTTAATCCCAGTCAAAATAGGTACTCTTGTATGTGATATGCATGGCAGAATTAGAAAAAAAGGCTGATGTTGTTATTATTGGTGGGGGAATAAATGGTTGTTCTCTTGCCTACCAACTTGCTCAACGAGAAATAAAAGTTATCGTCTGTGAACGTTCGTATCTTGGTGCTGGTGCTACTGGTCGTTGTGGAGCAGGTATTCGACAGCAATGGTCTACAAAAGAAAATACACAATTGGCTATTCAAAGTGTTAAAATTTTTGAACAATTAGAACAAGAATTGGGATGTAACATTGGATTACGACAAGGAGGATATCTAATTGCCATTCATACCGAACATGAGATGAGCCAAGCAAAAAAGAATCTTCTTATGCAAAAATCATTAGGATTAGATGTTTCTCTCCTATCGCCGGAAGAAATGAAAGAAATCGTACCTCTTTTAGATACGAAAGGAATGAAAGCTATTGGAGCTACGTTTTGTCCAACTGACGGTCATGCTGATCCCTTCAAAACAACACATGCTTATGCCCAAGCAGCCCTTCGTTATGGGGCCCATATCTATAAATTTACCGACGTCCTTGGTTTTCATAAAGAGAAAAATATTCTTACGCAGGTACTTACCAATAAAGGCACGATAGCAACTTCTATCGTTGTGAATGCTGCAGGAGCTTGGTCACCATGCCTTGCAGATCTTGCTGGCATACAGCTTCCAAATAAACCCTATCGAAAGGAGATTCTTGTTACTGAACGCATACAACCTCTCTTTCAAGCGATGGTCATTTCATTTAAGGACGGTATCTACTTTAGCCAACAGGACGAAGGACAAATCCTTGGAGGCATTCCCATTTCTCATGAAAAAGCAGGATACGCTACAGTCCCAACCTATGATTTTCTTCAACATATGTCTACTACTCTTGCTCGATATGCACCAGCTCTGCAGTTTGTTAATATTATTCGTCAATGGACAGGATACTATGACGTAACACCAGATGCTCGTCCTATCTTAGGTGAAGTGACAGGTCTAAAAGGATTTCTTCAATGTAATGGTTTTAGTGGGCATGGTTTCATGCTTTCCCCTATGGTAACAAAGATGTTAGCTGATTATATCGTTGATGGGAAAGTTCATCCCATTTTAAAGAAATTAACTATTGAACGATTTAAAGGTAAACATCTCCACAAAGAAGTGGCAGTCGTTGGTTAAGTGCGTTGTAATCTCTTGAGACCATACATTTTAATCAATTCTAAATTCAAACCACTCCACCTTTCCTGTAGCGACCAGATGTTTTATTTGTGTCTGGAGGGGAGTTAGTCGAGAGGTATGGCTTTTGAATTCTACAAAAATGACTTTTTCTTTGTTAAATTGGATACCGTCAATAGGAGATCCAATAAAACGGAACTGTTCTGGTGCATAGGGGTACTGTGCCATAAAAGGAGCAAATTGCTCGGTAAGTTTACCATAGGTAGTTGACAATGCATGTTTGTCACTGGTAAGTTGTGCAACTTTTTTGTGTAGAGGGGCAATTGCTATACGATGCAAAATAAAAACTGCTACCATTACACCAATAAGTATCCCTATCAGCATGATCCATAAAGACATGAGAAAATCCATAGAGATGATATAGATTTCTTATTTTAGAACATTGTTCTTAGTGTGCGGAATGGTTCACACGCTTTTTAAAAAGAAATTTAAGATTTTTCCATCCATCTTGAAAACTTTGTAGTTTTACATCTCCTTCTCGGACATAGAGGGTTGAGGGGATTTCTTTGCATTGAAGATCAGGAGAGGTAAACATTTCTATTTTTATTTCTTCAGAAAAGGGCATACCATCATCAAACTGTTCAAGAGGTTGAATGTTTTCAAGAGCTTGTTTTCTAAAAATCCACATACCTGATTGTGAATCTTTAATGTTAATAAGAAAAAGAAGACGAAGTACAGTAGCAAGAATAAGATTACCAAATCGATGTTTAATAGTCATGGAGCCTTGTTTTAATTGGGCAAATCGATCTGTTGTGATAAAATCTAAGTTTTCTTCAAGAAGTTGCGTGATATAGAGGTGAATCTTATCAAAAGGATAGGTTGCATCTGCATCACCAGTAACTATAATATCTCCAATGCAAAGAGGGATTCCTGTTTTATACGCTCTTCCATATCCTTTACGTTTCTCAAGAAAAATACTTACTCCTTTTTCTTTGGCTATCTGTTGTGTTTTATCTTGAGAAAGACCATCTATAATAGCAATCTCAAGGTGCCATCCATGTTTTTTAAAATACTGCAGGTCTATGGCATTGATGGTCTTTTCAAGACCCTTTTCTTCATTAAGCGTCGGCATTAGCACAGAAATCTTTAAAATTGAACACACCAAAGAATAGAATCTTACAAAATATTAAAAAGGTTTATAAAAAATTAAAAGAAAAAAAAGAGATGAGAGAGGTTATCTCTCTTATCGTCGTCTGCGTTTGAAGAGTATAAATGCTACACCAAGGGCTGCAAGCAATGTCAAGAGTTCAAAGCCAGGTATACCAGCACCCTTTGCTTCGATGGTCTTTGTTGCAGTAGTAAACCCTGTTTTGGTTGCGGTAATAGTGTATTCTTTCTTATCGCCTGTAATTGTAAAGGATACTTTTCCTTCTACTGTATCTTTTGACTTACCATCCATAGTTACCGTGACGCCAGTAATTAATTCACCGGTATCATCACTGATTGCAACTTGAATTGGGGAGATATACACATCGCCCTCTTTTTCGGCACTGATCGTAATAAAGAGTTTTGGTGTGTTGATGATGGTAATAGATGCCGATTTTTCTGCATATCCTTCGAGTGTTGCCGTTGCAGTGTAAATGATATTAGCTGCAACTTCAGGAGCTATTAAGGTCACTGTACCGTCAGCTTCAGATGTGTAAGAATCACCAGCAAACAGCACAGCAGCGCCCACTAGTCCATCACCATTAATAGTACCATTGCGAACTGTCATGGTAAATTCTTCGTTTTCATTGACTGAGACGGGTGCATCAAGATAGAGCTTCCAAGAGGTAACTTTAATCTTTGTTTTTGATGTTCGATTCTCAATTCTGAGAAGGATATCTCCTGTTGTTGTTGGATTGGCAGAAAATGTCACTTTTCCATCTGCATCTGTCGTTCCATTATTCCAGGTGGATGAACCAGGTAGTTGCCAACTGACAAAGACCTTTTCTAGACCTACACCTCTTCCTGTAACAGTGAGTTCAATATCAGATACATCTTTTATTGGTATCGATGCAGGTGAGGCAGTTATATCAGGAATCTTTACCTCCAGTTTCTGTTTGGTGACAACCCAAGCTGATGCGCCATCTGGTTTATAGAAGTAGGAGATATTACGACTGGATTTTCCAGCATCAAGGAAGGCTGCGGTAATGTTATAGATTGTTATCATACCATTTGTAACCTGCAGTTCTTTTGAAGAGAAGACCACGCTTGTATCTGACCCTGTGAAATTGTTAAAGGTAGTATTGGTCCAAGTTCTGTTATATTTTGAATCGTTAGATAGACTAAGGTTATCAAATCGAACTGTACCATTGACCATAGCTCCTTCATAGGTAATTTCAAACTGTACACTTCTGTTCTTGTCAATCTTCCAGATAAGCTCTGAGAGGTTTGCCGTAATATCAACCGTTTTTACCTCAAGAGTTGCATTCCATCCTGTACTGTCGTGAGTGTCGTTGTACGCATGGACATGATAGGTACCTGGCTCGGTAATAAAGAAGTTAGAGACATTCTTCCAGTTATTACCATCAAGACCTGTTGCAGAAATACTTGAGCCAGTGATAGTTCCTGTAACATCAACGTCAGTTTCGTTATAGATTCTTATTTTAAGATCTGAGTCTTTTGGAGCTCCAGTTCTATTACCAGTAGCATCAATAACTGATACATTTGCCTTGAAATTATATTTCTTTCCAGCCATCAGTGTTTCTGGCCAAATGTCAATACCAAAGTTACTTGTTTGTTTCATTTTTGCTTTTGCATATCCCCAACCAAGGTTTGGTTGATAGACATATGCTGTAACGTTTCGAGGTGCCTTAATCGCTCCATAGGCTGCCGTTTGATTAGTCTTTTGTTGTGTTGTATTAAAGAAGAAGGTGTAGATACCTCCAGATCCGCTGGTACTACTATTAATAAGCCCAGATGAGGCATTAATAATTTTTCCTCCATCCGTCAACCAGCGTAAGTAGACATAAGCATGTTCTAAAATAGTACCGGCTGGATTTGTAACGGTTACAGTGAGAGTAGTATTAGTTCCGTAGTTTAGTTCTGTTGGTGAAATAGTAACAACGGTACCATTATTCGCATTTCCACCTACAGTAAGTGTTTCTGTATGAGTGCCGCCATGACCTACCCAGGAAATTTGAAGGGTTATTGTACCACCATTTAGATTCATTAGAGGAGTTAATGGAACGCCCCAAGTATGATTGCCACTCCAATAAGTAGCCCCAGGTATTTTATCTAAGGTTCCAGTATAAAGGGCATCACCAGCAATAGTAATGTTTTTCTTATCTTTTGCTAAGTCTCCCGACCCCAAGTAAGTTCCTAGCGCATCTCGTACTATGAATTGGAGCCAGAAACCATCTTTTTCAGCTTGTGGAACCATAGCGATGACACCATCATTGTTCTTATGGACACCGCCATAAGTGATAGGGCCATCATCATCGACCCACTCAAAAGCAATTCCACTGGGGGCTTGTACTGTGAAGGTTATTGAACCATTCCATTCAAGTTGATATGGATAGTCAGAGAGTGCATCTGCATCACCATTTGTATCCTTTTGTATTTCGATAGTATATGTTCCATTACCACCTATGACATTGCCGCTGAAGTCTTTACCCCATCCTTGGCTAGATGAATTCACCCAGAACCATCCTTCATCTGAACGACCTGTCCAGATTTGCACATCGTCATTAATCTTAGAAAGGTTTTGACTTCTCACAAATACATCAGTTGTATTAGTAAGGGTAATATTATGAATAGTGTCACTTTCGTGAAGAGTCACATTTATATTTCCTGTACGTCCCCACAATTGTGTTGCATTTGCTGTTGGAATGTCTGTATAAGGTGTTCCTGGATATATGCGGAGCGTCTGTTGCGTTGCATTATACTCTGGTGGATCCCAGGGACCGCAAGAATACCAACTGTAGTTATGTTGTACAGTAAGATAGGTAGTGCTGAAATTTCCATACGAAGTATTATAGTATCGCTTTCGCTCTTCTCCGTCTCTGTAAAAGATTTGACTTCCCGAAGATAGAGCACCGGTTCCATCCATATCCCAAAAAGCCATAATAGTCCAGTTTCCCGCTTTTACAAAATGTGAATCATTTGTGTCTGTTTCAACATTTCCATTTCCATCAACAAATCTACTATAATCCCAGTCGTAGCTTGATTCAGGAAGACTATCAGGAAGAGTTTGTGTATATTGATCTACTATAGCAACTTGTGAAAGATTATTAAGGGGAAGTCCTCCCTGTTTAACCGTGACTAGGAGGCTTGATTGGTCTTCATCATCATAGTACCACGTATTGAAATTTGATTCGATAGTATAATCAGTTGAAGTATTGACCCAGAACCATGCTGGTATAGTTTCCATAAATTGAGATGGTGTAGAGCCATTGAGACTTGAAGCCGATTTTGCAATAACCCACAGACCTGAACGATTTAATATAGGAGTAGTTTCGCCACCACCAAAGACGTAATCCTTTTCATCAGGTCTTAATTCTGGAGGTATAGAACCTGGTTCTGTACCCCATTTTCTCCAATACAAATTATAGACATCATATTGATTCACATCATGTCCATAGTATACAGGATAATACAGATAGTATCGTTCACCTGCTTGGGTATCCCATGTCAGCGAACCGTTCATTGCAATTGAACCTACTCTATTGTAATAGAGGAGACTTGTTGAAGTATTTACAGAGTTGTTTGTTACTGTAGAGGTACCACGAACAACACCAAGCGTACCATTACATCCTTCCCATCGATATATACCAGGAATTCCGTAGGTCCAACTTGTTGTCGTTGCAGGATACGGAGCAGTTAACCATGGGGTAGTAGTAATTCTTGTAGGATTGGAAATTTTATTGTCAGCTGTTGAGTTCGGACCGTTGATGTGTCCCCACCAATTTAATTTAGCATTAATAGTGCCAGTGCTCTCATGTGAAATGGCAAATAATGAAGTACTAAAGTTATAGAGATTATTATGATTAATAAGAATATTTGCCGCACCTGCTGTAGTACTGCGAATTCTAATTCCATACCCACTTTCATTAAAGGTATTATATCTAATCACAACACCATTATAGGTGCTACCAATGGTGGTAGTCCCGTCTCCACCTATTCTTATCATTTCTTGGTTATAGCTATATCCTGGTCCTCGAGTTTTATATGCTGTGTTGTTTTCTATTCGTACACCATCGTAGGTTACTGATCCGCCATCATCATGCAGGGTTACAAAAGCGTATTTACTATTGTAATATGTATTATTACTAATATTTAAAGCATTTGCAGCATTAGCTCCTACAACAATTATACCTGTTCCGGCTGTACCCATAACAGAATTGGATGTCCAGGGATTCGTTCCGAAAAAAGTATTGTTAATAATTTGAGCACTATTGCTTGCACCACCGATCCATATAGATTGACTTTCACCTGCATTTTGGATTCTAAAAACACAGTCTCTAATCCGAAGTCCATTACCATAGGAACCTTCTGCAGCAATACAAGTACCAAATGTGGTAGCTCTTCCAGTAATATTGAAACCTACTCCTTGACCGCCTATGCAAACACCGGTCGCTGCGATGCTAATAGCATGACCACTGCTACTTGATGGTGCAATAATCGTAGTTGCTGAACCATTCAGAGATTTTAGTATTACACCTGTTTGGTTGATAAAAACCTTAAGAGTATATGTTCCATCTCGAACAAGAACAATATCGCCTGCTTCATTAGTATCATTTATTCCCTTTTGAATCGTTGCATAAGGGCTTGTTGAACTTCCATCACCTGTTGTATCATCACCATTTACATCTACATAGATGGTGTCTGTTGCTTGTACACTAGTATTTTCAAATACAAAGATACTTATCGTCAAAGCTGACAAAAGCATGACTAGGACTACTAGCATACTTCTAATCTTTCTAAAATTTTCACTCATTTTTATTTCTCCTCCTTGAATTTATCTATCCCTATTTTGAATTCCAGAAGAAACATGTTCCAATCCACACCGTGAATTGGCATGAAATTCCCTCACCAATAGAGAAGGGAACATCACATCCATGTCCTCACCGGACCTCAACCCACGTAAATAACTACCTTGTTTATATAAGTTGCGATTTTACTTATCTTATTAACAGATATTGGAGCGACTTTTTGATAATCGTTTCCCAGGAGAAAGCCTTATTTTTTATTTTTAGATAAAAATATTTTTTCATATTTTTTAATATCGTTGTGTATCTCAGCATTTATGTGCCCAATAGCTATTCTAAGTTTTTCTTGAGACGATGTTTTGTATAAAATTTTAAGTTTCTTTAAAGAAAGCACTTTTCCGCAGTGTATGCATCGTGTGCATTTTTGCACTAAGTTAACACCCTTTACGCGTTTACAGTACGGACATACAATTACAACGTAATCCATGAGAATATCTGAAAACAACCTTAATTAATAAATATAACTTTACTATTGTGGGTTACGTTCCCGCCTTAGCTCAGTCTGGCTGGAGCGGCCGGCTGTAGACCTTATCGGCCGTAACCGGCAGGTCCCCGGTTCAAATCCGGGAGGCGGGACTTTTTTTCCATGAGTATTTATATGTAAAAAATATTGTAAGATCAATGACAACACTATCCTGTTTGGCACTACAAGTAAATCGAAAGAATGCCGAACAGATGCGTCGCTATCTCATAAACAACAATCTTCTTCGTAAGGAAGTATCCATCTCTCATGATGATACCTATGTCTTTTTTCCTCTTACGTCTAAGAATTCTTTATTAAAATCATATACGATTGTTAAACGCAAATTTCAGAAAAAAAAACAGATTACAGCTGCATATATCCATAGTATAAATCTACCAGAAAAGATGCAAACAAACTTGCCTCGTTCCTATGACATTATTGGAGACATCCTTCTACTGAAATTATCACGGGAGCTTCTCCCCTATAAAGAAGAAATTGGGGAAGCCTTTCTTCAATCACAACCTCATATTACATCTGTATATCTCATTGCTGCTGTCAAAGGAGAGTTTCGCACAAGAAAGGTAGTTCATCTTGCAGGTGATCAGGAAACCGAAACTGTCCATAAAGAATATGGACTCCACTTTTGGGTGGACATCAAAGACACCTACTTTTCTCCAAGACTTGCTACAGAGCGGCGGCAAGTAACACAACAGGTACAACCACACGAAGTTGTCGTTGATCTGTTTACTGGTGTTGCTCCGTTTTCTATTATGATTGCTAAATATGCTCAACCAAAAATAGTGTATGCTGTAGACAAAAATAAGAAAGCTATTGATTATGCAAAAAAAAATATAGTACAAAATAAGGTTCTTGATTGTATTGAACCTATCCTTGCAGACGCTACAATGATTGAAGAGATACTTCCCATCAAAGCAGATAGAATTATTATGAATCTCCCCTTCTCTTCATTTTCTTTTTTTCCGAAAGCTTTGCAGATTGCCAATAATTCTTGTACTATTCACTATTATGATATTCTTACAGAGGATGCTATCAAAACGAGAATAAAAGAATTACGAACTATTGCTCACCAACACCATTTTCGAATATCCACAATAAGGAAACGAAAGATAAAGAGTTATTCACCACGAGAATTTTATATGGGAATGGATATTACCGTGACAAAAGCCGATGTAGCTTAGCCCGGTAGAGCGGCTGATTTGTAATCAGCAGGTCGGGGGTCCAAATCCCTCCATCGGCTTATTTTACCATTTTTTCTCCTATAAAAATATCATTTCATGTCAATTTTTGACCGAGGGCTTTTAACCCCATAAATATGTTTTGTTAGGTGCCTTGAGGATGATTAAATTAATAGTTACCAAAATTCTAAATATTCTTAATTCCTTAAATAGCGTATGTGAGGGTAATTATGCCCAAAATAGAAGCCTTTGAAAAACATGTGGATGCGTATGAAGAGTGGTTTGTGAGGAACAGATTCGCATACAAATCAGAACTTCAAGCTATCCGTGCTCTATTACCAGAAGAGGGAATAGGAATTGAAATTGGTGCGGGTACAGGGAGATTCGCTAGACCATTTGGTATTAAACTTGGTGTTGAGCCGGCTAAAAAAATGAGAGAGATTGCTCGCAAAAAAGGTATTGAAGTTATAAATGGAGTAGCAGAAGCATTACCCTTTAATAATAACAAGTTTGACTTTGCTCTTATGGTTACAACTATTTGTTTTTTAGACGACATAGAAATTTCATTTAAAGAGGTGTTTAGGGTGCTTAAATTCAAGGGTTTGTTTGTCATAGGATTTGTTGACAGCAACAGTCTCCTTGGATTAGTATATCAAAAACATAAGAATCAGAGTTGTTTTTATAAGGAGGCTAAATTCTATTCGACAGATGAAGTTGCATCCTATCTAAAAAAATCAGGATTTAGAGATTTAACTTTTATGCAAACAATCTATCGGGATTTAAGAGGGTTAAAGGAGATTGAGCCAGTAAATGAAGGTTATGGTAAAGGTTCTTTTGTAGTAGTTAGGGGAGTTAAAATAATGTAGCATCATAAACTCAAAATATCTTGGTAATTGTTTTTATTATTCTCCCTACGGATTTTAACTCTGGGCCTATAATCACTCCATCGGCTTCTTTTTTGAATAGTTGTTGAATTTTTTCCAAAATGACATTTTTCCACAGTAGCTTTATATACTAACATTGATAAGAATTAACGTGCTATTAATTAGCATTATTGCTAAGAAATGGAAGGAAAAGGAGAGATATGGAAACTCAGGATAAAAGAAAATCAATTTGCCATATCTACTATCATCGTTTTTTTGAATTAGATCTTCTTCGAGGGTGTGCCATTGCTATAATGATTTTCTTTCATATTTTGTGGGATTTAGATTATTTTAATATTATTACAATAGATAATACTATTTATCAATATAATAGATTATTTTCACCCATCTTTTTTCTTCTCGTTGGTATGTGTTTAGCGATATCTGTTGAGAGAAAAACTTCTATGAAAGCAAAGATTAACCATCTTCTTTCTCGTGGATTATGGATTTTAGGATTAGGAATACTACTCTCCATTCTCTCGTTTGTTTTTATTTCTGAAAAGCCCATTTATTTTGGAGTATTACATTGTATTGGATTATCCATCATCTGTAGTATTCCCTTCCTAAAATTCAAAAGTTACAACATGATTTTTGCTTCATGTATACTTCTTATGGGCTCTTTCGTGGGATCCCTCTCCATAGAAAATCCAACACTCTTTCATCTCGTCCTTGGTCTTCATCAGTCAAATGTTTGGAGTTATACTATCGATTATTTCCCCATCTTCCCTTGGTTTGGAGTAGTCCTTTTTGGAATTGCTCTGGGAAATCTCCTCTATACTGGTTGTGAAAGACGAGTAAGAATACCAGATATTTCAAAATATAGGCCAGTAAAACTCTTTTCGTGGTTGGGACAGCATTCTTTATCTATCTATCTTCTGCATCAGCCAGTGATTGCTGGAACAATTGCTATCTTTACATTGTTGTAAGCTGATTAGAGCAGGATCATCTGAATGCCATAGATAGAAAATAAGATAAAAGCAGGAAAAAAGGAAAGGGATTCAGGAATGGCAACTCCATCCCAAAGAAGTAACATGAATATGGATGAGATAGCAACAAGAGCAAGAACTAGCGCAACATGACTCAAATGATTTAAAGATTTTTTATGATATTTTGTAAGTCCAAGCAATAATAGAGATAAAGCTAGAAAAACAAAGAATAAAGCAGAAAAGAACAGATGTATTGAAGGGTGAGTCACTGGAAAAATTCCTACACCAATTAAAGCAAATGCACTTATCATAAGCAGATAGGCACTATATGTTTTATCTAATATTTTTATTAGTCCTAAAGAAAAAATACATAATAAAACTCCACCTAGAATCAGTGTTGAATTAAAAAGGAATGCAGAAAGACCTATCCGGCCAAGATCACTTAATGCATGTTCAGTCCATTGAAACCAAGGTGAGAAGAGTAGTGCCAATGCTATTCCTGAAAAAACAAGGAAAGGAATGAACATGCCACAGAGACCTGCAATTCTAGTAAGAGATGTCTTTTCGCTAATTGTTTGCCTCGCCATCCATATTATAATGTATCTTTTTTAATATATATATCTTTTTATTATTATCAGTAATATAATACCAAGTACTGTTGACGAAAGCTCAAATCCAGGAATAGTAAATTTATTTGAATGATGTAAAATATCTTCGGTATTACCTGAAAATAGATTATCGCTTGTTATTGTATTATTGGAAGAATCATAGAGATAGATACCTCGATCATTAGTAATAAATGAATTTGCCGATATAAAGTTGTAGAAGGATTCCTTTAAATGAATTCCTTTTTTACTATTTGTTATAATATTTGATGTAATTATATTATAATTTGAAAACTCTAAATAGACACCTGCTAAATTGTTATTTAGAATTCTATTCGAAAGCAAGGTGTTATTATCTGAAAACCGCCGAAAGCTAATTCCTCTTCCATTATTTTGAATAGTATTATTTACAAGAAGATTGCAATTGGATAAATCCCATCCCACAATGCCATGGCCCCCGTTGTTTTGAATAATATTATTACTTATCTTATTTTGGAAGGAACCACAGCAATTAATACCATCACCGGAATTATCTGTGATAAAATTGTCATAAATAAGGATGTGATGGGAACCATTCTCTAATAAAATTCCTGCTATATTGTTTTTAATAATATTAGAATAAATTGAAATATTAGTATAAGTAATATTTGACTTAGTAATATCAATACCAATAGTACTATTATAAATAGTCAAATTACAGATTTGTATTTTCGGTGCATTACAAAGGATAGCATAATATCCTGAGGTGTTACCATTCAGAAGAGTGGAATTTTTCTCCTCACCCTGTAGATGAAGGGTTTTATTAATTATAAGAGATTCACAATAGATACCAGCTTTAATTAAGATAGTATCATTATCTTGTGCTGCACTGATGGCTGCTCCAATACTATCATATGATGTCGGATTGTCTTTGTCAACTACTAATATATCTGCTTGGATGGAATGGACAAGACATAAACAGAAAAGAGAAAACAGCACTACTCCACCCACTTTCACAAATTCCACTCCTGCAACGAAAACATCTGGACCATCTTATACTTTTTGACGTTTTCTAATAAGAATCAGTAGGGCAAATAGCAAAATAATGAACTCAAAACCTGGGGTACTTTCCTCTGGGGAGACAATTGTTAAGGAAAGCGTAGAACTTGTATTTGTTCCTTTGTTATCTTTTACAATAAGTGTTACCTTAAAAGTTCCCGTTTGATTAAAAATTTTATTAACCGTGCTCCCAGTAGCTATAGTACCATCACTAAAATTCCAAGAATAACTAACAATAGAGCCATCGGTGTCATAACTCTCAGATCCAGAAAAGGAAAGGAGTTGACCGATCTCTCCATTACTTGGACCTGAAAGGAGAGCAAAGGGAGGGCTATTGGATATTGTTTGTGAAATGGAGACGGTAGTTGTGGCAGTATTGGCTCGTCCATCGTTATCGACAACTGTTAACGTTATTCGATAGGTTCCAGGGTCTGAATAGATATGATTTGGAGAGACCTCTAAGGTTTCATCAGAACCATCTCCAAAATTCCAACGATAAAAATCAATGTTACCATCAGGATCTGAACTTGCTGATGAATCAAGGGTGAGTATTTCTCCTACAGTTGCTGTATAAGGCCCCCCGGGATCTGCAAGAGGGTCTTTATTAGAAGAAGGAATAGATTGAGTGGTGAAAATCCAAATATTTGATCGGTTTTCTTGTTTTCCATCGTCTGCAATAGCATACCAGAGAAAAGTAGTATCAAAATCAAGATTTAATACTCCTGATGCAGTGCTGTTAGTTGCAACATGATAATCGATATCGATGAGAGAATCATCAGTTGCCCTATAAAAAGAAACATCCATGAGACTACTATCATTATCAGAAATATTGATTTTTAAAGTAACAGAAAGTCCGACACCTTCTGCTTTATCAACTGGTGAAGGCCCTGTTGGTTTATCAGGTGGCTTTAGGAAATATCCTAAGGGATAATAATCAATATTGGAACCAGAAATGATATACGGTTCATCACCAATTTTGTTGCGATCGATATCAACATTGTTATAATCATCCCAGTAGTTTCCTTTCCTGTTAAAAAACCACTGATTATCCCCAGCATCCTTGGCATTAACACTATTATCAAGGAAATAATTCTGATAAAAAAGATTGTCTAAACTTTGTTGTGTTGCCTGAATACCAGAAATAAGTGAATCATTGAAAAAGTTCTTGGCAACAGCACACTGTATGCCCTGAAGAGATAAGCCAATTTGATTATTATAAAATTTATTATTTTTTATGGTACTCTGTGTTGAACTGATGTCAATACCTGATGCACTATTGTTCATAAGATAATTATGAAGCAAGGTGTTATTTCTACCACTGGTTATACGAAATCCATCAAAGGTAGAATCGTTTACTCGATTATTACTAATATTATAGTTACTGCCATCTTGAGAGAAGACAGCATAGGTCGTATGATTAAATGTATTATTATAGATAACAATATTATCAGAGGAATGGGCTAATTTTATGGATGCTTCAGAGCAATAGGTAAAATTATTATTTGAAATAACATTATTATCTGAGGATGTAAGATAGATTCCTTTCGTACCGTAGAGAGTATTATTACCAAGGGTACAATCATGAGAATCGTCTAAATAAAAGGCCCAATTATTACATAGTGTCAAGTTATTGTTGTAGAATTGGACATAATCTCCCGTAACATAGATAAGGGAGACCAAATTATTATTTCTCGTATCTGAAATAGTAAAATTTTCTAATTTAACATGATCTGCACTAATCTCTATGAGATAGCGATGTGTTTTGCCATCTCTATTGATAATAGTCGTATTCTGATAGAGAGCTGTAATATTAACCTGTTTATCGATAACGAGAGTTTCATTATAGGTTCCTTCAAAAACAAAAATACTATCTCCTTCCTTTGCCATGTGAATTGCTTGTTGGATGCTCGTATAAGGATGATCTATGCTTCCATCTTCCCCTCCCATGCTATAGGCAACATCTACAAAAATAATCGAACGTTCCGCTTGAGAAAGATGAGTCATACATAATGATGTAAAGGTGGAAAGAATAATGATACTAAAGAGAAGTCCTGACATTGAAATGTGTTTTTCTCCCACCCTCATATATACCTTCGTAGTTGAGATTTAAACAAAGAATTTATAGTTTTCTAATGTCTTTCTTAGTAAAGAAAAAACTATATTATCTTATTGTTTAAGGTCACATATGAAAGTTTGTATTGGAGGGACCTTTGATCCGCTCCATAAAGGGCATAAAACATTGCTTCGAAAAGCCTGCGAAATAGCTGGGAATCAGGGCAAAGTATTTATTGGAATAACTGAAGGAGAACTTATTAAGGGGAAACAACTCGTCTGTTCTTTTGAAAAGCGAAAGAAAAAAATACAAAAATTTCTCTCCACCATTCAAGGAACCTGTACTATCCAAGTTCAACCTATTTATGACATCTTTGGCCCAACTCTAGAACAAGATTTTGATGCAATTATTATTTCTTCTGAGAGTAAGAAGAATGCAGAGATAATTAATAAACAACGTATAACAAGAGGTAAAAAATCTCTCCAGATAATTGAAATTCCTTTGGTGCTGGCTGATGATCATCTACCTATTCGCTCTTCCAGAATAAAACACCACGAAATTGATACCGAAGGAAAGATACTCTATCATAATTAATTTTAAATAGCGTTATTACATCCGCTGAAACAGGTGTTTACCGTGACCTATGTCATCTTTGAAGTAAAAAAGGAAGATTCTGGAAAGATCAATAAATTATTAAGTGATGATCTTGTAAGTAGACAAAGTATTTTAACTCGTGATGCTAGTTCTTTGGAGATTAAGGGTGATGTTTCATTTGTTAAGATTGAGGGAAGCGACCAAGGAATTAAACGAGCAGAGGAATTAGCAAAAGAACTTAGATTTAGGAAACTTGCTGAAAAAAAGGCAAAAGAGATTAACAATAAAATTACAGAGCAAGAAGATTCTGCTGCTTCTGGAATAGGCATGATTTTTGACTAAATCGTAACATCCCAAAATCTGCCGATTTCTTTTTTTAATTCTTGCAATAACATCTCAACATTTACGTGCTCTTGTACCGTGTCATCAAAGATTATTGGCTTATCCATAAGTTGTCCTATCTGAGAGAGCATACATTTGTCAATATAGGAGAGGTTATATCCTCCTTCTAAAGTACACACAATTCGGGGCTGTATGTGTTGAAATTTTGCAATGATTTCTCCATAAAAATTTGATGTTAATTTCAATCCTCCTAAGGGGTCTGAATGATGGGAGTCATACCCTGTCGACATCAGAATGATATCGGGTTGAAACTGTTCTGCAACTGGAAGAAAGATATGTTCAAGTAGTTGAGTCACCGCTTCATTGCCATTTCCATGACTGAGAGGAGCATTAATCGTATATCCTTCACCTTCACCCATTCCTAATTCTGTCACACGTCCAGTTCCTGGATAATGAGGGAAGAGATGAAATGATTGATACATAACATCACATCTATCATAAAAGATATCTTGGGTGCCATTACCATGATGTGTATCACTATCAAAAATAAGGACTTTTTTACCAGTTCTTGTAATTTCATTTGCTGCTAGAGCTATATTATTGAAAAGACAGAATCCCATAGACCGGCTGCGAGTTGCATGATGACCGGGTGGTCGAACTAAACAATAGCCATTATTCGCTTCTCCCTTTGTAACATTGCTTGCAATCTGTACAGCACATCCTGCAGCAAGACAAGCTGTATCAAAATCGGATTTACTAACGTACGTGTCTAAATCTAACCATTCGCTTCCGTTTAAGCTAGCGTCCTTAACAAGTTGAACCATCTCTTCTGAATGAATAGAGAAAAGCTTTTCTTCTGGAAGAAGCTTGGGCTCGACTAGTGATAATTGATCATAAAATGATACTTTTTTTAGGGCAGAAAATAAAACATCTAAACGTTGAGCATTTTCAGGATGACCCACCATATTATGTTTGTTAAATTTTTTTGAATAACCAATCTGTGTAGTCATTAAAATCAAAGAGATAAAATATGGAAAGTCCATATAAGATTTGTTTCAAATTAAATTTAACTTAAATAAATAGCAAGTATATTGGGGGCAAACTATTGTGAGTTCTATGCTACTTGGGATTTCGCCAGACTATCTATACATTCATAAACAAGAACCACAAAAAGTAAATGAAGTTCATCATCCTTATTTTTTAGCTTTTACACCAGAAGATATAAAGATACAATCAGCTCAAAAACGATTACTGGATCAATGGAAAAAATACAAAGAAGACCATAGTATATTTTCTAAAATAGACACCATTGGGGACATTGAAACATATCGCAGTTTTAGTAATTTTAATGTTACGAGAGACGTTTTTAAAATTTATACAAAAGAATCTTATTTCGTCCCAGAAATAAGCGATTATCTTTTTTTTGATTGTAATCTTTTTACTGCAGAGCATGATATCCCCTATCATCAACGAGCATTAATAGACCTTGCAGCAGATCAAAACACATGGATGTTTGACACTAATGGAAAAGAGAAGAAATTAAATGTCATTGCTTATGATATCGAAATCACAAAATATGAGGAAGGAAAGACAAATCTTCCCATTGATATCATTGGATATTCCTCTTTTGATGTAAAAATACAATCATCAAAAAATCTTGATACAGAAAAATTCAATTTTGAACTTGTTGACATCCCTCCTAGTTGGGATTCTTGTGATGTCCATCAACTTATCGCACGTACTGGTGATGAGGAAGTTACCAATTTACTGGGTTTCTGCAAAATTCTAGCATCCTATGATATCATCTCTGGGCACAATATTGCTGGATTTGACAATTCCCAACTCTATGGAAGAATCAAGTGGATATTAAAAAATTATAACGAAAGACTCTCGAAAGAGGAGCGAGCTTTATTTCAAACGTTTACCTCGAAATATTGTAGAGTAGATAAATCATTTCATTTTGGCGTTGGTTCTGAAGTTGTACAAATTTACCCAAGTAATCTTGATACCTATCTTGCTGCACGGAAATTTTATCCATTTCTTGATAATTTCAGTCTCAAAGCAGTTGCTCCCTTTTTAGGAATTAAAATAAAGGATCGTTTATTGTTAACACCATCTCAGATACAACTTGATGCACGGACATTCAAGTACAACAAACAGGATGTTTTAGAACAAATCGGAGTTACATTACATTTAATCCAGCAAGCTCTCCCATTGGCCTTCACTACCTGTCTTCCTTTTGATATGTTGCTCCCTTCAGGAGCAGTAAGCCTTTGGGACCATATGGCAATGATTCGTGGAGCAGTTCATAAAAAAATAATGCCACCTATTTGTCGTGTCAAATCAATTTCTCAAACATTAGTAAAGCAATTTAAGGATTGTTCTACAAAAGACCGCATTGTCCAAGATGCAAAGAAAGTTAAGGATCAGCTTTCAAAAGATTTTATCAGAGTTGTAAAATATGGAGAAGAGATGCCTGATTGGGTTTTATATCCCGCAGTAATCTATAATGAAAATGCAAAAGATAGTGACGATATTATCAATTATCATATGCCGGGGGGTATGACGATCAAACCTGATAAAGAATCGTACTCTCATTTCATCCCTTGGTATTATGTCGTCGTTGCTGATGTTGGCGCGATGTATCCCACTATTCTGAAAGCAATGAACATCGGAGCAGATACTGTACGATTAGCTAGGAAACAAGAGGACCCTGATGAATGGATTTGGTTAAAAAAATTACCTAGGGAATTTCTGATAAATAGTGATGTGAAATGGAAGGATATTAACACTCAAGACACCTTTGCAGACAAAGGATATATGTTAGGTATTAAAATCGATAAGTCTCCTGGTGTTGTCAATCTTGCTATGACCGGTGTCATGAACAGTATTTCAAAAATAAAAGAAGAGCTAAAAACAGCAAAAGAAAAAGGCAAAGCAGGAGAAATAGCACGCCTATCTATGATGTACCAAAGTATGAAAGGAGCTCGAAATGCAGGAACACATGGTATTCTTGCTGCACCATTGGTAACAGGAAGACAATTCAATTTATGGGGCGCTGCTGCTATTACTACAAAAGGACAAATGATTCTTGCTGATACACTAACATCTTTAAAAAACCAAAATATTCGTGTTGTATATGGAGATACTGATGGCATCTATCTTGGATGCTCTAATACAGCAGAAAATCTTGAAAAATTCTCAAAATCCTTGGGAATAATTCCTCAACAGAAGGAAAGGATGTGGCTTACCAAACCTGAACAGGCTTTGTCAGCCATTGAGCAATGCAATAGTAAATGGCAAAAGGAATTAGATTATCCAGAATTTGAATTAGAACCAGAAACACATGACTGTATGATCTTTATAAAACATAAGAATTACCTTATATTTGATGCAAAAAATAGCCACATTCTTATGACAACAAAGGGAAATAATTTTAAGGGATCTGATAAAGCAAATATTGCACGGAAGGTCCTTGAGCACATTATGATTGATGTTCTTAAGGATAATATTTCTTGGGATAATGAAGAGAATGTAAGAAAAAATGTAAAAACTAATATTATTACTAGAGCAAAAGAAATTATATCTAACCTCGATTTGAAGAAGGTTGATTTAGATGATTTAACTCTTATTCAATCTGTACAGCCAGCAAAAAGATACAAACTTAATCAAGATGGAAGTACTTCGACATTTGCACATCGTGCTTCTGCATTAGAAAAACTTCTTGGCAGTCCAATTAAAACACGAATAAAATTAAAATTTGTTGTAACAAAAAAACCGTTACCAGGTATTTTAAAACCTTCGAAAAGTGGAGTCAAACCTATTGATTATATGTATCCTATTGATCTCCTACAGAACCATGATGAAATAGACCTCGAATGGTATAAAAAAATGATTGAAAATTATATAAAGGGAGCCTTTGGACTTTCTGAGGCAGCTGTAACAGAACAAACAGGTTTGGATGCCTGGATGTAGGACTTTTGATAATAATTGTACAGAAGCTTGGTACGAGATGTACAACAAGACCTTTTAAACATGATAACAAAACTCTTTTTGAGAATTATGTTAATAGTTGGCCAAGTATCAAGTAAGGAAGAAGCTCAGGAAATTACTTTTATTGCAAAACTCTTTATCGTTGGACAACGCGCTCGGTTTCTCGCTACTCAAAAAGATTAGATAATATTAACCCAAGTGATAGTAATATCTTCTGGAATAGCAGAATCATCTTTGTTTTTTTCATCTTTTATCATGCCATCTACTCCTATGTTAAAATGAAACGTGTTACCATTAAACATGAACAAGTTTATCATATAAATAATTTTTCCTTAGGATTCATATTAATATACTGATCGGAGATAGTTTACTTTCTCTTCAAAAATTTCTGCTTGTTTTTGAAGTATTGCCTCTGCTTCATTGATATCCATATCCTGTGTTTTATAGGCATAGCTCACAAAACGACCAATCCAAAGCGTTTTAAGAGAATCTAAGAGATTATGTTTTTCTCCTTCACTTTTTATATTTTTATATGCGGCAGCATAGTTATACACAATTTCTGCCCACAGTTCGGGATCAAAGTATTGATTCTTCTTAACAATAGTCTCAAGATCTGTCATAATGCTTTCGGGAAGAAATTTCTTCATTTTTTCTTTTGTCACATCGTATTCTTGTAGAAAGGAATTCTTCATATTTTCAATATCAATTTTTACGGGGATGGGTTTTTGACTAAAGCATTCTCGATGAAATCGTCGAATAACAAAATTTGGTCTTGATTTCCAATAGTTTTCATAGTAATGAGCAAGTTCAAACATACTTCCTGTAACCTTCCGAAACATAGGAATAAGAAACTTTTCTGGTTCTAAATAATGAGTTGTAGATTCATGGATTTTAAGAGAAAATAATCCCTCTTTAACATACATTCCTTCTGCTGCAGCTACCGTCAAAATAAAGATATCAACGCCAAAATCTGGAGGAAAAAGAGGATGATTTCGCAATATTTCATAGAGATTTCTTGAAATGGCATATTCTCCTGCAATAGGTTGTCGGACATCAATTCCATACAATGCTCTCGTAAAAGGATAGACTAAATTATTAGTAATGACTCCATCATTTTTATCTCGAATGTAATAAGGGACGGTCAAGTCAGCTCTGCCATAAATGATGGGATTCGAAATCGTCTGAATCCATCCTGGTTTAATACTAAGAAGATCGCCGTCCATAAGAACAACACATTTTGCTTCAGCACAATGAGCTAATTCTAAGATAGTCATCACCCCAGATCCTTTTCCTCCTGGCGTAATGTCGTTAGTAACAATCTTTTTAACGCTATTATATGGTTGAAATAGTTCAATGGCCTCCATTGTTTTATCCGTAGAACCTCCTTCTGATATGACAATAGCCTTTACATAATCCGGAAAGTATCGATAAAGCCCTTCATTGATGACATTTAAAACATACAATATCGTTGTTTCAACATTCTTACAGAGAACTCCCACCATGATATCGATAGGACCGATCTGCTTGCATTGCTTGACCAAATCTTGTTGTAGGGCAATATTTTCGTTCCATTTCTGATTCATATTTCATACCTCATTTTGCTCTAACACAATTTCAAGTAATTCCTCACGTATTTTCTTTTTTGCAGAAATCGTCCTCAACCAGTCAGGAATGCGCGTCCCGACAGGTTTCAACATGTATTTATTTCCACCAATCATAATTTGCTGACTGAATTTTTCGACCATTGTTTCCTCTAAATGTCGATCGTATTCAATTCCATTAATACGGGCATCTGCATGATATTTTCTAATACTGTCTTGAGCATTTCTTAGATAGAGTACACGAAGAGATAAAAGAAAAGGTCGTGAAACTTGAATATGATCCTCTTCGACGAGTACACGGAGAAGAGTTCTAAAAATATCACCTGCCATTTTAATAAGTCCAGATTCATCATCGCCAACTATTTGATGTTTGTGTTCATAGAATCCTAAATCAGTTTGGCAAATTCTTTTCATTGCTACATTCCGATACACTTCAGCCATTACCCCAACCTCGATGCCCCAATCCCCAGGGAGATCAAGATCTCTTGCTAAATCACTGGTTAAAGCAAATTCTCCAGAAATAGGATAGCGAAAAGATCGAAGAAATCGAATGAAATCAAGTTCGTTACCTATGGTATCAATCAACGAACAAAAAAGAGGGTGAAGAAAGAGCCGAAAAACCCTACCGTACATGATAGTACGTTTTATATTGACCCGTGCATAGTATCCTTTATTGAATTTAAAATCAAGCTCAGGTTCAAGGAGAGGGTATAATAATTTTGTTGGAATAACTTCATTATATGCTTGAATATCGGCATCGTGCAGTGCAATTGCATACGATCGTATATTTGCTATCCCTAATGCAAGCCAAACGTCTCTTCCTTTACCACGATATTTTGAAAAATCTAATCCCTCTGTTTTCAGTTGAACAAGCAGATTTTCGATTTGCGATCCATTACACCACATGATAAGTTTTGGTAACTTTAATTTTTTAAAGAATCGTTTCACATGCGTAAATTCTTTCTCACTCTGAGCTGCAAGAGGGATAATAATCTCTTTTAAATAGGTACATTTATTCAATTCGTTTACAATATTTGCTAACGCATCGTTTTTTATCTCACTATAGAGCATAGGCATGACAACAGAAACTGGACGTTCAGTGGCAATGTCATCAATTTGTTTTTTTAGAGTATTGACATCTAAATTTAAATCGTGAAGAGTGGTTATTTCTTCTTGTTTTATATCCATACTATCCCTCATAAATATTGTAAGAGGAGTGATATATCATCAGTACAAAGATCAGCGTGCTGTTGTACTTCCTCCCGTGCTTTATAGGCAATTCCCAGTCCTGCTTTTTGTAACATTGATATATCTACGAACCCATCTCCAATGGCAATGCTTTGTTCTAAAGACACGTGATTTTCTTTACATAACTGTCGTAATATCTGTCCCTTACAAATGGAATAAATCCTTCCATTGTTACATCTCTCCAATTTGGAATTATGTAAGATAACGTCGCCAGTAACTATATGATTTTTTATTATAAGAGTATTGGCAAAGGCAGCATGCATCTTTAAACGCTCTCTTAGTTTATCAGCAAGAAAACTATAGCTATCCGTTGCAATTGCGGTAATTATTTTTTTATTGTTCAAAATAGTAAGTATTTTTTGTATGCCTTTTTGAAGCGGAATTTTCTGAAAAATTTCTAGCATGCTTCGACTGTCTGTCCCCCTTAAATATTGAGCAATTTCTATACTTTTTTTATACGGTTCTATTGTACTATTAAATATTGAAATAAGTTTCTGTTTAAAACCAAATTCTTCAGCAAAATAGAAAATGGACCGCCCATTCAGCAGAGTGCCATCCATGTCAAAAAGAACAAGTCTATATGATAATCTTCTCTTCATGTACCTCACAAGTGCAGTTGAAAATAGAATAGTATCATTTCTTAAAGAGTTTATGAAATGATATCATTGTAGCAGAGATCTACTAATTCATCAATCGATTTTGTTGCATCCAAACAAAGAAATCGTTTTCCTTTTGAAAGGTTAGTGTAATTCTTCTCCACTTTTTCTAGAAATGAAACACGTTCAAATGGTATCAACTCCTGACGATGCTGTATCCTTTGTATGGAAATTCTTGGGGAAATTTGAAAGAGAAAGGTTCTGTCAGGTGTAAGAATAGTCTTTGAAATATCTTGAAGCCACCGTATAGGATGTTTCATTTCTCCTTGCAATTGCGCGCCTTGATATGCATAGGTTGATTCTGCATAGCGGTCGCAAAGAACGATGTTTTCTTCACTAAGCCATTTCTGAATAGATTGACAATGCTGTATTCTATCGGCTATAAATGAGAATGCTGTAATGTAGGGATTGCTATTTGTTTTAATGCATTCCTGAACAAATTTACCTAAGGTAGTATCTGTTGGTTCAAATGTTAATATTGCTTGATAGCCTCTTGAGAGCAATTTCTTATGAAGTAATGAGGCAATAGTTGTTTTTCCAGAACCATCGATACCTTCAAAGGTTGTGAACTTCTTCATGTACTCTTTTTCTCCTGTTTCCATCGAGTAGAATAATATTTCAGAGGGTGTTGTATTTTGTTACAAATCTCATCCATTTTTTCTGTGGGGCAAATCCCATACGTTCTCATTTTATCACAAGAGGGTGATTTATAGGAAGTTGTTGATGATTGTCCGGTAATATGCTCTACTTGATATCGAGTTTTATCTTCTTCATAATCTGGAGCAGTGCTAAAAATTCTTAATATTTCATCAATATTTAATTTTAGAGAATGAAGATAGGCTACAACAGCAAAACGCCCCATATGAGGTACATTTTCTCCTTTTTGTATGGCTGCAATAATATCTTTCATACATGGAGGAAGTTTTTCGAGACTTAGTTTTCCGATAGGCACAGCTTCAAATTTTTTCTTTTGAGCGGTAACTGAATTTTTAAATTGCGAAATTTCTGATGAAAATACTTGTATAACAGATTTATTGCATTGTCGAATATCTAATTCTTGGTTGATACGCCCTCGTAATGCTTCTAGAATAATTCGTGCTAGACCCCGACTATTCAATTTAATATATCCTTGACCTACATCTCTATTGACCAGTTTCCATTCTTTATATCGAGTTGGAGCAAACCTTAAATAATTTTTAAAATAGATCCGAAGAGCATTAGTTTCTTTATCAAATTGAACTGTAATTCCTAATTCTTCTGCAATCTCTATGAGAAAAGGTACAGATTCATTGAGAAGATTGTGATATACGTGAAGGGCTTCTCCTAAAGCATATCTTCTTTTAAAATAGACATCTCCAACACATACGGTAACCATTCTTGCCAGTGGATAGGAAAGAATTTCCATAATGCAATCTGATTCTGTGGCTAAACTTCGGTTCCCCACATCTCTTTTTTTCAATGCGTGCTCTAAACGTTCAATCCCAATAGTACGAGCTCGTTGGTACACCATGTCATGTAATAATTCATCGACTGAAGGGCCATATTGTTTTATGAAGGTTTTTGTCTCATTGAGAAATGGATATTTTGCTAAGGTAGAAAGCTCCCTCATTAGAAATTATTTAAACTTAAATTAGTTAATGAATCTTGTCCTAGCAGTCTCAACCTTTTAAGTATGAGAAATAATATTACGCCTCGGGTTATTATTGGGCTCGTAGCTTAGTCTGGCGGAGCGTCTGGCTCATAACCAGATGGTCGCAGGTTCAAATCCTGCCGGGCCCACTGACATTTCTCGGGGAGAATCCGGGTAAAATGGTGGTATTTTATCATTATTTTGATTTGTGGTGTTTGAGGACGTATTTGAACCAGTCGTACGGGGCGTGTTGCATGTATTGTTGTGTGTCTCTTGATAATCTCTTGAATCTTCAAGATTCAATTCATAGCATAATTTGCTGAATGCTTTAAAATTCCATTTTAATTTCACAATTTATTAAATAAACTGAAAATCTAATACTTTTTGGTGAAAAACCTGTTTGGCATGATAATTAAATTATTAATTTTTTCCAAATATCTCATTTAATTCCTAAAATCTATTATTTTTTCAACAAGTTTTTCTAAAACCTTGTAACCTTTAACACCATCTTTTTTATTCAAAATAAAAGTTAGTTCAGTATTTGTTGATACAATTTCATAGATATTGATATTTTCCCAGGCAATATTCCTAACAACATTAAATATAACACCTGGCGTATAAAGAAAATCCTTAGAGTAAGTAAGTGTAAGGGAAACAAGATTATCTTCCACATTAAGGATTTTTTCTAATTTTAATATAACCAGTAGTTTATCTTTATATCTTTCATTGGTTACAACGCTAACTTCATGCCTACCATGAATAATATTAAGAATATCTCCTTTTTCAAAATCTACAATTTCATATAATTTTTTAAGTTTATTAAGTAGAGAAAAAGATCTAAGTACAGAAATATCGCACATGTCTGTTTTTAAGATGATTTCTGAGGAATAATCAAAAGTGATTTGCTTGTGTTTTTCTTTTAGTGTTTCTGCATGCCTTCTTAGTGCCATAACAATTGCATGGGTTTTTACTTCTTTACAAAGTTCTTTTTCTATTTCTGGTTTCAGTTGTTCAGCTAATGAACCATAAGCAATAATTCCTCTGCTCATAGGTTCTAACAAGAAAGGTTTGTCACTGATTATTTTTTGAACAATATGACTTATTGTTACCATCACAAATCACCAATATTTTTGTGAATATAATAACATAACGTATTTATATAACTTTTTGTTATTAAAACTCGAGATATATATGACAAGACAGAACAATATCAGAAATAACCTGCAGAGAATAGGTCGGTTAGCAGGAATGGGCCGAGATGAAACAATAGCAGCAATTAGAACACGAAGACAAATATTGATGGCAACAGCAATATTGGTAATCGGTGCTATAACTTTCCAGTTTTATACTGGTACCATACCTCTAAAATACACTGGCATAAGCATAAATGATTTCTCCGGGTTTTGGGGAATGATGTAAGTACTATCTTTTACAAGATAGTGCTTCTTCATTTTTTTAAAAAAAGGTGATAATATGTTCAGAAAGAGACACATACTTATTCATACTCTGTTAGAAATCACATTAAAATGCAATATGAGATGTATCCACTGTGGTTCATCAGCAGGTTATAAGAGAGAACAGGAGCTTTCTACAAGTCAATGGATTAATGCATGTGATCAATTAGCAGAGTTGGATTGCAAGCAAATAACATTAATGGGAGGCGAGCCTCTTGTAAGAAATGATTGGTATGAAATCGGGCAACATGTTAGAAATCGAGGTATGAATCTTACAATTATGACAAATGGTTTTTTAATAAATAAAAATGTGATTAATCAACTACAGACATTGGATCCTTATGCAGTAGCAGTAAGTTTGGATGGTGCAACAGCTGAAACACACGATTCTATAAGAGGAATACAAGGTTCTTTTGAACGATGCATGCAATCTTTAGAATTATTGATAGATGCGAATCTACCAACAACAGTTGTAACAACAGTTCATAAAAAGAATTTTAATGATCTGCAAAAAATGAGAGATTTTCTTTTAAATAAGGGTATTGCATGGCAAATTCAGTTAGGAAACCCTCTTGGCCGTTTTCCAAATTCTTTAACATTGTCACCTGAAGAATTTTATTCAATTGCCATGTTTATAGCTTCCACAAAGAATCAATATTCCATTAAAGAACTACCAATAACAGGTGCACATTGCATGGGTTATCATTCATCTGTTCTACCAAATTTAATGATCGGATCATGGAAAGGATGTTATGCAGGAATGAATGTCTTAGGAATCCAAAGTAACGGAGGAATAAAAGGCTGCTTATCCTTACCTGATGAATTTGTTGAAGGCAATATAAAAGAAACAAACATCTTAGAAGTATGGAATGACCCAAATGCTTTTAATTATACCAGAAATTTTAGTAAAAAAGATCTAAAAAATTACTGTAAAGAATGTAAACATGGTATCGCCTGCGGAGGAGGATGTATCTCTGGATCAATTTCCTTTACAGGAGAAACACACGGCAATCCATATTGTCTACATCGAATAGAAGAAGAAATAATAGCAAAATAACTCAAATTATCTTATTCATTATTTCTCTCAATTTAACATTTCTATTTTCTGTTACCCTTTGAAGATAATTCATAAGATATTCTTTCCATCTATTTGTTTCTTTATAAAGATGCAAAAAAACGACTTTATATCCATTAATATTGTAAATACTTCGTCTGTACTCATAGTCAAAAGTTTCAGACCCGCATACTTCAACATAAATATCAAAAGGTTTTAGATAGAAATCTGGAGCCCATACTCTTGGTCTTTTATTTTCGTCCCAAACAAAAATAGGTTGCTCATATGTCCAAGGAATATCTAACTCCTGAAATAACTCCGCTACTTCTCTTTCAGATTTAGTCATATGATTGGACACGGATTCTATTTGCATAATTAAACCTCTAAAAAAATAAAAAAATGAAAAAAGGGTTTAGTGAGACAGATCTGATTTTTATTAAAAACAGAGTTGTATTATCTTGAAAAATTCTCCCTAAAATCTCTCCTGTTGGCTCCAGTAAGTACTGCCGGACCCACTTTTTTAAAAAAAATTCTATTTTTTAGGTAATCATTGGGTCAAAAATATCTGAAGTGGGTTTCTGATTAGTATGATGAATGTCATCAATTTTTTTTGCAACATATTTTAGAAAATGTTTTTCAACAATTTCTACCTGCCTTCTACTCAAATTGGTTTTTCTGATAAGTGTTTCTCCTTTTTCATTTAGAACTTCAATGATGCCTTTTTCTGGGTTGGAGATGACCCTAAATATTTTCCCTTTCGTTTGGAGCCAGGTCCAGATATTTTCTTTTGTCATTGAAATTCCGTATATTATTATAAAAATAAGTTAATTTAAAGACATATAAAGATTGCGCTATTAATAGGAAGAAAAATACTATATTGACCTTTTTCCGCAGTATTTATAAATACTATAAACGAAAAAAAGATTAATTGGTTGAGAGATGATTTCGTTCCAAAAAGAAAAAGATTAAGTTATCTCAGAGGATGTAGAGAGTGGAAGGAGAGATGAAAAGAAGAAGATTTTGCACTCATCACTTTGCTGTTGCAGGGGTAATCGAAGCGCTTCTTCTAGTTGCATTAGTCGCTATTGTCATTTCAACTATTCAACTAATTTATATACCACAAATCATGGAACAGCGAGAAGCTGAACATATGGACCAAGTATCAAATCAATTATCGACATTGAAAGCTATGATGGATATGCAAGCTATTACACAATCAGATGTACCTATTACCTCCATGATAACCCTGGGAAGTAGAGAACTTCCCTATTTTATCACAGCAAGATCTTTTGGAGAAATTTCAATACAAAATCTTGATGATTCCTACATAAGTATCGATTATGCAATACCTGGAGGGCCGTTTTATTATGAACTTACTTCGCTCCGCTTTAAGTCATATAATGCATATTTTGTAGATCAAATCTATGCTCTTGAAGGAGGAAGCATTATTGTGAAACAAGAAAATGGTCAATCAGTAATGAGAGCTGATCCTTCAATCTCAGTGGATACTATTGGAGATATTGATATTCATTTGAAACTACCCATTCTTGTTGATACTCCAGGGAAGAATTCAACTCAAGGTCTAGGAAAATGTTTCATTCGAACAAATTATTCGGAAGGAGATTCTGATAGCATTGGTAATGTTAATAGTATCTATATTGCCACCCAATACCCCAATGCATGGAATGAATCTTTCTATAATCTGTTAGGTGATGAGGTAAATTATGAAAAGGGAGAAGACTATGTTGAAATTACTTGGAAATCAGACCCCCTTAATATTATAATAGAATATTATTATATTAAGGTCCAAATCGGCCCTGGATGGATTAAGTAGATTGTCTTTCAATTATTTATGAAAATAAAAAGAGTGTTTTAGTAATGGATGAAAAGATCGAACTGAAAATGACTAATGATATATTACGTACAGAAATTAAAGGATTTGACGAACTCTTTGTTGAAGGGGGCATCCCTAAAAGAAATTCGGTTCTTGTGGCGGGTGGGACCGGAACAGGAAAAAGTATCTTTTGTCGCCAAGTTTGTTACAATCTTGTTTCTCAAGGAAAACATTGTATGTATGTAAGTTTTGAGGAGAGTATCGAACGGATTATCAAAAGTATGACAAATTTAGGATGGGATGCACAGAAATATCAAGATCAAGGATATTTATTAATTCAAAAAATTAATCCTCTCGATATTTTACGGATGAAATTTGGGTCACTTGGTGGATCTGGTTCGGCAACAGAAGTTTCCTATAAAATAAAGCCACTTATCATTCCAAAAGATTTCAATCCTGAAATAATTGTTGTTGATTCGTTAACAGCTATTATTTCTGCTTCAATTAGCAAAGAGAAAAATTACCGTGTTTATTTACAACAACTCTTTAATTTTTTTGAAGAAACTGGAGCAACTTCCTTTTTAATAACTGAAACAGAGCAAGTTCCAACCCGCTTTAGTGATACTGGGATTGAAGAATTCCTAGCAGATGGCATTATTGTCTTGTACAACATTCAAAGGGGAGATACAAGAGAAAACGCTATTGAAATTCTTAAAATGAGATATTCCCATCACCAAAAGAAAATTTTTTCTATGGAAATAACAGATAATGGCGTAGAAGTTTTTCCTAATAGACAAGTGAGCGTACCAGCAACATAAGAAAAGTACGTTATAAATAGGTAAAAGGTTCTCTGTTTTCTCCTAGACTTGTTGCACAGCATCTAGAAAAAATGATTTCAATTTTTTTCATTTCAGGTTTCTTCAACCCGGTTCTTCTAAGGAGAACATTGTCATGATCATCATATATCGTTAGAGTTCCAACATCTAGATTAACAACAGCCTTTAAAAGCCGATTGTTGTGTACCCAGATCCAGATTTTTGTACTGCTCGACATATGAACACTATTTTTAATTTGCAATATATATTTCTATTTATAAATATATAAATATTTCCATAAAAATTGATATAATAGTATATTGTATTGAAGGACTTTAAAAGATTTAATTCCATCAGAGAGAGATAAAATAGTTATATACGCTTGTATATATCATTTTTTATGCCACTAATACAATCAGAAACAAAAACAACTGTAGGAGGTATAGAACGAGTAAAGACAGGTATTCCAGGTTTAGATCAGATTATATCAGGTGGGATTCCTAAAGATAGTATCACCTTAATTTCAGGCCCTCCCGGAAGTGGAAAGACTATTGTTTGTCTTCAGTTTCTGTATGAAGGAGCAAAACAAGGTGATAAATGTCTTTTTCTTACATTAGACAAGAAGGTGGAAGGCATTCTAACACAATCCAACCAATTAGGATTAGATTTTACTAAGGCAATCGATAGTGCACAATCGAAATTCCTTTATCTTAATATTAACAAAAAGTTGATTTATGAAACGATGGCAAACGAAATCCTATCTGGTAAATGGGACCGTGTTGTTCTTGATTCTATTACTCCCCTTTCAGAAATGCCAATTTATATTAATAACTTAGAACTAGCAAATGATATCAATATTATTGATCCTGAAGAATTTTCTGCCGATGGAAATTTTCCCATTAGACGTCTGCATCTCCATTATATTATGAATGCTTTAGAAACTGCAAAGTGTACTGCTCTTGTGACTTCTGAACTACCTACGGGTTCAACATTTCTTTCTCGAGATGGGCTCTCTGAGTTTTTAGTTGATGGTGTTATTGTACTTAGTCTTGATCCTACTATGGATAGGAGAAAACTTTCCGTAATGAAAATGAGAAGTACAAAGCATACCTTAAAGCCTCAAGATATCGAAATTGGAAATGGCGGGATACGAATTATATAATAGAGCATGTTTAAGTATAAACCACCAAAACAATTGCGCTTATTGTTTATTGTACATTATGCTCCCTTACTACTTATTATTTTGATTGGGCCCTTAACTGCGTTGTATAAAGTATGGGAACTTCCTTTAGAATTGGGAGTAAGCATTGGTTTTGGTATGGTACTATTCTTATTTGGAACGTATATTTATTTCAAATGGGAACTGTTTTGGAAAAAGATCTACAGAGGACAATTAGTAACAGAAGGAATATTTCAACAGATACGACATCCACATTATACTTCATTGCTCATTATTGGCTTTGGGCTGTCTTTCTTTTTCTATTCTGTGGTTGCCCTTTTTATTGCATTCATTGCTATTCCAATTATGATTTGGAGCATCGTTGATGAGGAAAAATTATTAATCAAACAATATGGTAATGCATATAAACAATATATGAAACAAGTTCCTTGGAGATTAATTCCAAAAATTTTTTAGGTGATCCTTATCGCTACAAAGACGTTTAGCACCGACTCACTTCTTGAAAAAAAGGCGGAATTGATTGCAGATGATGTATTGTTTATTCCTAAAGACCTACACGTACCATATGTTTTTGGACGATCAACTGCAGGTCCTAGCTCTGGATCTTTATCTGTAGCATTTGCCTTTTTTGGAAAAAGAATAAAAATGAATGTGAGTAGAAAAAAAGAGCAACAATTTCATTTAGTGAAAAATAAGACTACGTTTTCAATTTTTAAAGAAGGAAAACCATTCCTTGATTCCATTGAATTCTTACCGATTCGTTTTCATGCACCTGAGCAAATTTTTTTAAATATTGATGATCGATGCATCTATAATTGTGTCTTTTGTACAGTACCGCGAGAAAATATTCTCTCACAAGTTGACAACAAGGATTTTGAGCGTATTATTAGAAAAGCTCTTGATAGTTATAATTACTCAGGAGTTGCTCTAACAAGCGGGATTTACCCAAATACTAAACAATTATTAAAAAAAATATGTAATCTTACTCATACAATAAAGTTAGATTTTCCAAAAATACCTATTGGTGTTGAAATCTATATATCATCAAAAGATGACCTTCTTTTGTTGAGAGATGCTGGTGTTAATGAAATAAAAATAAATCTACAGATACCAGATAAACAATTGTTTCAGTTACTTTGTCCTGATTTAGATTATGATCACCTTAATACAATGCTAGCAGAAGCAGTTACAATATTTGGAGCTGGTAAAGTAACCTCTAATCTTCTTTATGGATTTGGGGAAGAAGATTCAACAATTAAAGAAACGATGGAACATCTTCTAAAAAAAGGCGTAATTCCAAATCTGCGAAAAGTAAGGATCAATGAATATAATAAAGTAAGAATTGAAAAAGTGTTATCAAGTGAGATACCACATACCTCTGTTTCAAGAATCATAAATCTTGCAGAGGCCCAAAAGCACCTTCTTCATAAATATCATTTAACAACACAATCATTTAGTACCATGTGTTTTCAATGTGGTTGTTGTGATCTAATCCCCTTCGTAGACCTATAATTGATATTGATTAGAACTTGAAAATTACCATAACAACATTTAAATAAGAATTTTTGTATGCCTATTTTCTCTATCTATACCAGACACTAATCGGGCAATTCCAGTGAATCCCGGTATCCAACGGTTTTCCGTTTTTAACCGTTTGAGAGGTGTCACGGTTTGGATAAAAATTCACTTAACTCATTAAATTAGAAAAAAACAGAGGATATGTTATATGCCTGAAAGACATCATCCAAAGAGAGGATCTCATGGCTTTTCGCCTCGCAAACGAGCTAAAGCAGAAACGCCACATATAAAAAGTTGGTCTGAAGATGGCGAAAAACCAAAAATTCAAGGTTTTTTTGGCTATAAGGCAGGAATGACACATGCCTTTATTGTCGATTATCGACCAACATCAACAACTTCTGGAAGAGAAGTACGAGAACCAGTAACAATAGTTGAAACTCCACCCATCAAAGTTGCAGCAGTTCGTTCCTATCACAAAACATCTTATGGCCTTCATACAATAGGAGAGATTTGGGCAGACAATATAGATGATGAAATAAAAAAGAAAGTATCTGTTGCAAAACAACAAAAAAAGAAAAATTGGGACTTCACCAAAGATGCCGATGAAATTAGGGTAATTATATACACTCAACCAAAACTTGTTCGAGGTGTTCCAAAAAAAATTCCTGAAATAAGAGAAGTACGTATCGGTGGAGGCACTCTTGAAGAACAGATCAAATATGCAAAGGAGATTCTAGGAAAAGAATTGAAAGTGAACGATGTCATAAAAGAAGGAGACATGCTTGATATTCTCGCAGTTACAAAAGGGAAAGGATTTCAAGGTGCAGTTAAACGATGGGGCGTAAAACTACTTACACATAAAAACTCAAAACATCGCAGGATGATAGGAACAGCAGGATCATGGCATCCAAACTGGATCCAGGCAACAGTTCCACAGGCAGGACAAATGGGATATCATCAACGGACGGAATATAACAAACGTGTTCTAAAGATTGGTGAGAACGGAGAAGATATAACTCCCCTAGGTGGTTTTCCAAATTATGGCATTATTAAGAATTCTTACATCATTCTTCACGGTTCTATTCCGGGCCCTGTAAAACGTTTAGTTGCTCTACGTGATGCTATACGATACCAACGAGGTGTTAAGATAGAGAAACCAGAAATTACCTATATTTCAACAACAAGTAAACAAGGAGTATAGATATGACTAAAGTAAACGTCTATAGCATTGATGGATCGGTAAAGGAAAAAGTTGAACTTCCTAAACATTTTGAAACTCCTTATCGCCCAGATATAATTCGGAAATCTTTTAATGTGCTTCATTCAAATAAAAGACAGCCCTATGGAGCAGATCCCTATGCAGGAACAAAACATGCAACAGCATCTGTTGGAAAAGGAAGAGGAATGTCTCGTGTTCCTCGACTGACACAAGGGCAAAGAGCAGCTCTTGCACCATGTGTTGTTGGTGGAAGAAGGGCTCATCCCCCTAAAGTCGAGAGAAATTGGAATGAAAAGATTAATAAAAAAGAAAATCAGCTTGCTCGTCATTCTGCTCTTGGAGCAATGAAAGAGAAAGAGATTGTTATAAAAAGAGGGCATAAATTTGATGAGAAAATTACACTACCCATTGTGATTGATGATACGTTTGAAAATCTTCAAAAGACAAAAGAGATAATCGAAGTATTTGAAAAAATTGGAATTTATGATGATGTTCTTCGTTCAGCAAATGGAAAACATATTAGAGCTGGAAAAGGAAAGAGAAGGGGACGAAGATACAAAATTCCCAAGTCCATTCTCATTGTTTCAATACAAGATAACTTGAAAAAAGGTGCAAATAATCTCTGTGGTGTTGAAATCACTACACCAAACCAGTTAAATATTGAGCTGTTAGCTCCTGGAGGAGATGCTGGAAGGCTAGCAGTTTTTACTAAATCTGCATTATTACAACTTGGAGGGACATAACAATGGATCCCTACAATATTGTTTTATATCCTTATGTTACGGAAAAAACAATGAATCAAATGGAGAAAAATAACGCTTTAGAATTCATTGTTCGGCTCAATGCAAATAAAGCTCAGATTAAGTTCTCCGTTGAACACATGTTTGATGTTAAAGTAAAATGTGTAAAAACACGTATAAAAAAGAATGGAAAACACGCAATTGTTATGTTTATGCCGGAGTTTAAGGCAGAAGATATTGGAATGAGAATAGGAGTATTCTAAAGGGGCATATCATGGGAAAAAATCTTATTCAACAAAGGCGCGGAAGAAGAAGAGGAAGATATTATGTTCCTTCCCATAAATTTAGGGGTCGTGTTAAGTATGGAAACGATAGAAAATCAACAGGCATTGTTGAAGAGATCATCCATGATCCTGGACGTACCTCTCCTGTTGCAAAGGTTAACTTTGGGCAGAATAAAGAAGAACTTATGATAGCTACCGAAGGTATATCGATCGGAAATGAGATTAAATATTCAGAAAATAAATCAGAATGTGAAATTGGAAATGTCTTACCATTAGGATCAATTCCTGAAGGATATTCCATATATAATATTGAAATTACCTCAGGTGATGGAGGGAAACTTGTTCGTTCAGGTGGGAGCGCTGCAACAATCGTCTCTCATGATGCTAAGAGAACAGTTATTCGGCTCCCCTCAGGGAAATTCAAGGGATTGTCATCTTCATGTCGTGCAACCATCGGAATTCCTGCCGGAGGGGGAAGAAAAGATAAACCCTTCTTAAAAGCAGGAGCAAAGTATCTTGCTTATCGATCAAAGGGGAAGCAATATCCCGTAGTACGAGGCGTGGCGATGAATCCTGTAAATCATCCTCATGGAGGTGGCAGTCATCAACATGTTGGAAAACCTAGTTCAGTTTCTAGAGGGGCACCTCCTGGAAGAAAAGTTGGACATTTAGCCCCAAAACGTTCTGGAAGGAGGTAGAGATATGGCAAAAAAAGGCGGATATGGCTCATCAGCAAAAAGTAGAAGGAAGCGGCAAAGAAAAAAAGTCGAAGTTAAAAAGAAAGAATTTCGATATCATGGACTATCGCTTGAAGAATTGCAGCAGCTCTCTGTCGACGAATTATTACCACTATTACCTGCCAGGATGAGAAGAACCCTTAAAAGAGGATTGACTCGCGATCAAAATAAATTATTGCAGGACATTCAAAATCTCAAGGATGGAGAGACTATCAAAACTCACTGTCGAGACATGATCATTTTGCCTGAGTTTATTGGACACAATATTCTTGTGTATAATGGAAAGGAATACCAAAGAGTAAACATTCAACCCCAGATGATAGGTCACTATTTAGGTGAATTTGCCGGAACCCGACAAAAGGTAAAACATACTGGACCTGGTGTTGGAGCAACTCGATCATCTAAATTTATGCCGTTGAAGTGATGAATATGCCAAAATACTCAAGAGAAGTCGACCCCGATAAAAGTGCAAAAGCCTATGGATATGAGCTCCATTGTTCCTATAAAGATTCAATTAATCTAGCATATGCAATGAAAGGTATGAAATCGGACCAAGCTAAAACTCTCCTTCAAGATATTATTGACATGAAGCAGTCGCTACCAGCAATAGTACATAAGAAAAAACGAGCTCATCAAAAAAGGATTGGACCTGGAAGTTACCCTCAGAAGGCGGCAAAATATATGTTAAAAATTCTTCTGAATGCAGAGAATAATGCTGAATATAAAGGATTTGATATCGAAAATATGAAAATAATTCATATTTCTGCCTATAAAGGCAGAATTATCAAAGGGATTATGCCCCGAGCACAGGGACGTGCGACTGATAAAAATAAAATTACTACAAATATTGAAATTATTCTCGAAGAGGCGGAATGATGGCAAGTGAACGGAAGTTTATTGAGGAAAATACGAAGAGATCCCTAATAAAAAAGTTTTTACTAAAGGAAATAGAAGGGGCAGGTTTTGGTGGAATGAATATCCAGAGAACACCTATCGGTACACGAGTCAATATATTAGTAGAGCGTCCAGGGATGGTCATTGGAAAAGGTGGAGTAAAAATCAAAGAATTAACAGAAAATATTCATACAAAATTCAATGTTGATAATCCTCAAATTGAAATTCAAGAAGCGGGCTCCAGTGCACCTTTAAATGCACAAATCATGGCAGAAAAATTAGCTGAAGCACTTGAGAGGGGATGGCATTTTCGCAGAGCAGGCCATTCGACAGTAAGAAGAATTATGAATGCAGGGGCAAAAGGGTGTCAGATTATCATTTCAGGAAAACTCACGGGTGCTCGCCATCGTACTGAAAAATTTACAGAAGGACATGTGAAATACTGTGGAGATATTGTTCATGAAGTCATGGATGCAGGATATGCTGTGGCAAAATTGAAAGCGGGTGTGTTAGGAGTAAAAATTCGTATTATGAAACCAGACGCAAAGCTACCTGATGAAATTAAAATGAAAGTAGAAAAGAAAGAAGAAAAAAGTAAAAAGAGTGAAGAGAAAATTAGTGAGAAAAAACCCGTAGTTCCCTCTGAAAAAAAGACAGATATAAAGAAAATAACAAAGATCGAAGGAATAGGTCCTTCCATAGTAAAAAAATTACAGAAAGCAAAAGTCACATCCCTTGAAGAGTTATTTGATATGGATGTTGAAGATATCATGTCGATTGAGGGAATAGGAAAAAAGACTGCTGGACTCATGATTAAAAATCTTAAAAAATTGTTAGAAGAAGGTAATAATAATGGTTCTAAAGGCTAGAGAAATCAGACAATTAACTACTGAAGAAAGAAAGGAAAAACTCAAAGAATTGAAAGAAGAACTCATGCATGAAAGAGGAGTATCAGCAATGGGTGGTTCGCCGCCATCCCCTGGAAAAATTAGGCAAATTCGCATGTCTATTGCACGACTGCTCACTATCATGCGGGAGGAAGGAGAAACTAAATGAGCGATATTTGCCCTAAATGTGGTCTACCAAAAGAAATCTGTGTCTGTGAAGAAATTGCACGGGAACAGCAAAACATTACCATTGCTGTTGACCAACGACGATACGGAAAGGTCATGACCATTGTCGATGGGCTCAATCCCCACGATCTCGATTTGGATTCTTTGATTAGTAGTCTCAAATCAACATGTGCTTGTGGCGGTACCATAAAAGATGGGAAGATTGAGCTCCAAGGAGACCACAGAACAAAGGTTAAAGAAACATTGGAAAAAATGGGATTCGTTGTTGAAGTACTATAATACTATCGGGAATTTCATACAAAGTACATAGATTCTCGAGTTGGTACCATGAATGAAAACGATATAGTCAAAGATGAACTCATTGGAAAACGAGTCAGAATCAAAGAGAGCAGGGATCCTTCTTTGGTTCATAAATCTGGTACTATCCTCGATGAAACAATGAATACCTTCCTCATAGAAATTGAACATAAACAAAAAAGGATTGCAAAGCATATTGCAACATTTGAATTTGAATTCGAGGGGAAAAAATTCCTCATTAACGGCTCAAGACTGAGATTTAGACCCGAAGATAGAATAAAAAAAGCAAGGTGAAAAAAGTGTCAAACAAAAAAGGAGAAAGAAATATTGGTTTAAATGTTTCACCACCTCAAGACAGCTGCAATGATAGAGATTGCCCTTTTCACGGTATCTTATCAGTTAGAGGACAGATTATAACAGGGACAGTTGTTTCAACAAAAATGCAGGATACTATTGCAGTAAAAAAAGAATTCATGCATTATGTACAAAAATATGAACGATATGAAAAAAGAACCTCAACGTATCATGCACATTGTCCACCTTGTATGAAACTTAAGGTTGGAGATAACGTAAGAATTGCAGAATGCCGACCTCTAAGCAAGACAGTATCGTTTGTTGCGATTGAAAAAATTTAATGGAGACACTTGAAATGAAAGGAATAGCAGGAAGAATGATGCGAGGTCTCCCCGTGGGAGCTCGATTGCAATGTATCGATAATACTGGTGCAAAAATTGTTCAAATCATAATGACGCTGAAGCTGAAAGGAGTACACCGTAAGTATCCAACAGCCGGAGTAGGAGATATGGTTATCGTTAGTGTCAAGAAAGGAGCAGCTGATATGAAGAGACAGATCTTAAAAGCAGTTATTGTACGACAAAGGAGACCATTCCGAAGACCAGATGGAACTATGGTACAGTTTGAGGATAACGCTGCAGTTTTAGTCACAGAAACTGGAGAGACAAAGGGAACCATGATAAAGGGCCCTGTTTCCCTTGAAGCTGCTGAACGATGGCCAAAAATTGCCTCCCTTGCATCGACTATTGTATGAGTGATCAAAAATGAAATCAATACAACCTAGAAAGCAAAGAAAAATGCAATATAATGCACCACTTCATAAAAAACGAAAGTGGCTTTCTGCACATCTTGAAGAAAATTTACTTTTAAAATATGATCATCGAAGTATTCCAATTGTCAAAGGAGATACAGTAAAAGTGATGAGAGGAAGTTTTAAAGGACATGAAGACAAAGTAGCCAATGTTCACATTCATAAACAAATCATAGAGGTTGAAGGGATTACATTAGTAAAAGCAGATGGGACAAAAATTGCAAGGCCTCTTCATCCTAGTAATGTTATGATAACAAAAATAAATCTAACAGATAAGTGGCGAAGAAAAAAACTAGAAAGGGGACTTCCTGAAGAGAAGAAAAAGGAAATTGAAAAAGAAGGCGAAGAACAACTTAAAGTGATAGAACAAGAAGAACAGCTAGCTACTGATAAAATGGAAGAAGAAACTGCTTTAGAAGAAGAAAAAGTAACAATTCCTGAAGAAAAGGAAGAACCAAAACCAAAAGTAACAAAAAAGAAAACAACTTCAACAAGCGAAAAAAAGAAAAAAGAGCCAGTAAAAGAACCAAAGACGCCTACTCAAAAGAAGAAAGCAAAAACAGCAAAAAAAACATCTAAACAGGTTTCACAAAAAGCAAAGAAGGAAGGAGGAAAAAAATGAGTAAACATTTAAAAAGATTTGCAGCACAACGAGCAACAAAGCTTCATAGGAAAGAGCACAAATGGACGATAAAATCCTCCCCTGGACCGCATGCATCAGAGTACTCAATTCCCCTTGGCTTAGTAGTACGAGATTACCTTCAAGTATGTGATACTTATCGAGAGGTTAAAACGACTATTGCTTCTGGTGAGGTTCTCGTTGATGGAAGGAAAAGAAAAAATCATAAATTTCCTTGTTCAATCATGGATGTTATTTCCATTCCAAAATTAAAAAGGGATTATCGAATATTATTTGATCGAAAGGGAAAATTAGCCCTCATTCCAATTTCATCAAAAGATGCTGAATGGAAGTTATGTCGTATACAAAATAAGACAATTCTTCGTGGAAAGAAGATACAACTCAGTTTACATGATGGTAAAAACATTATTGTGAAAAAAGATGAATATCATACAGGGGACTCGTTAAAACTTCTTTTAAAAGACGGTAAAATTGATGAAGTTTTTAAATTTGAAAAAGGAAAAGTCTCTATGATTACTGGTGGTTCTCACATCGGTGAAATTGCTAATATTGAGGACATACAGATTGTGCCTTCTTCAAAACAGAATCTTGTGAGAATGAAAGGAGAACAGGAATTTTCAACTTTGGTAGAATATATCTTTCCCATTGGAAAAACAAAACCAATTATTTCTTTGCCTGAGGTGAAAATGCAATGAGTGGCGCTAAAAAACAGTCAACAAAAAAGAAAAAAGGTACACAAAAACCCAAGAAGGAAGAGAAAACATTCAGTCCGAGAATTGCAAAAATTACGGTGAATATTGGAGTTGGTGAAGCAGGGGAGAAACTCAAGAAAGCTGAAACCGTTCTTGAAAAACTTACAGGTCAAAAACCAATTCAAACATTATCAAGAACAACCAATAAGGATTGGGGTTTACGAAAAATGATGCCCATCGGTTGTAAAGTTACTTTGCGAAAAAAAACCGCAGAGACATTTTTTATTGAAGCATTAAAAACTAGAGAAAATAAAATTGCAGATTATTCTTTTGATGACCAAGGAAATTTCTCCTTTGGCATTCCAGATCATACTTTATTCGAAGGGCAAAAATATGACCCTAATATTGGTATCTTTGGAATGGATATTAACGTTACACTAGAAAAGCCTGGATATCGTATAAAACATCGACGAATTGATAGGAGAAAAATTCCATATAAACATCAAGTCACTAGAGAAGAATCGATTCAGTATATTGCACAGGCATTTAACGTGGAGGTTGTCGCATGAGAATAAAGGAGCAGAAGAAAGAATTTGGAAGGAAAACTGGATGTCAACAATGTGGCAGAAAACGAGGGATTGTTCGAAGATATGGTCTTCACCTCTGTAGACAATGCTTTCGAGAAAAAGCAGTAGAAATTGGTTTTAAAAAGTATTATTAGGAGCTGATGAAGGTATGTTAAATGATCCTCTAGCAAACGCATTATCAACTATAAAAAATGCAGAGATTAAAGGAGAAGCAAAATGTACTATAAGGCCTTCCTCAAAATTAATTGGAGGTATTCTATCCTTATTAAAAGACAAAGGATATGTGGGTAACTTTGAATATATTGATGATGGAAAAACAGGAATTTTTGAGATTCAATTAATAGGCAATATCAATAATTGTGGTGTTATCAAACCAAGATACCCGATAAAGAGAGATGACCTTGAAAAATGGGAATCGCGATATTTACCTGCCCGAGATTTCGGATTACTTGTTCTCACTACAACAGAAGGCATTATATCTCAGTATGAAGTAAGAAAAAAAGGGATTGGAGGAAAATTACTCGCATACATTTACTAAGAAGTGATCACTATGCCAAAAGGAACTCAAATAAAAGAGGAAATTCTTATTCCGGATAATATTGAAGTTACCATTGAAAAAAATATGGTCCAAGTTAAAGGAGAAAAAGGTGCTTTATCAAAAATGCTTTCCAATCCTCGGATTCTTATAAAAAAGAAAGAAAAATCTATAGAAATCATCTGTTCAGATTCTCCAAAAAGAAAAGATCGTGCTTTTATCGGCACTTATATTGCACATATTAATAATATGATTAAAGGTGTTTCTGAAGGTTTTACATATAAAATGAAAACAGTCTTTTCTCATTTTCCTATAAAAACGAGCGTTGAGGGAAATGATTTCATTATTCAAAATTTTCTTGGTGAACGATCTCCTCGAAGGGCATTGATACTTGGAGGTGTAACTGTAGAAGTTAATGGCGAAAATGTAACCGTCTCAGGGATTGACAGAGAAAAAGTTGGACAAACAGCAGCAAATATCGAGCGAGCAACTAAAGTAAAATATAGAGATATTCGCGTCTTTCAAGATGGAGTCTACGTTGTAAGCAAGAGGTGATAAAATGACAAAACAAGAAGTAATCAAAGAATTTACGAAGCTCAAAGGAGTTGGTACGGCAAAAGCTGAATTACTCTATTCTCAAGGATTTACATCACTAGAACAATTATCCCATGCTTCCATCAATGAACTTTCAAAAATCAAAGGCATCACAGGAAAAAATGCAGAAGAGATACTTGCACAAGTTACCAAAACTAAAAAGGTAACACCAAAGTCTACTAAAAAAGAAACTAAGAAATCAAAAGAACAACAAACAGAAGATGTAGAAATTGTTGAAGAAACTGAAGAAGTTTATAAGGTTAAGAAAAAACCTCAATTAGATAAAAGGATACAGGAAAAACTCCATATGAGAAAACAAATAAAAAAGAGACGCCCCGAATTTATTCGAGAAGAATGGTTCCGATACAAAAGAGTGGGAAAGAATTGGCGAAAACCCGATGGAATTACTTCAAAAATGCGTATTAATTTGAAATATAGACCAAGTAAAGTACGAATTGGATTTCGTGGACCCAAAGAGGTTCGAGGATTTCATGCTTCAGGATTTGAAGAAGTATTAATTAACAATGTTATGGATCTTGATAAGATCGACCCAAAAACACAAGCTGCGAGAATAGGTAAAACAGTTGGAACGAAAAAAAGACTTGAAATTGCAAAAAAAGCAGAAGAAAAGGAAATTAGAATTCTCAATATGAAGGTGTAGAAATGACAGATTTGCGGAATCAACGAAGAATGGCTTCCTCACTGTTAAAATGTGGGCAACAGCGAGTATGGATGGATCCAGATAGGGTCGATGAAATTGCAAAAGCAGTAACTAGAAGTGATATCAACCTTCTTATCAATGGGGGAGCAGTCAAAGCACAACAGAAACAGGGCATCTCAGGTGGAAGAAAGAGATTCAATATGAAGCAAAAGGAGAAGGGAAGACGAAAAGGTCATGGATCACGAAAAGGAGCAAAATATGCTCGTTTGCCACGAAAGGATCGGTGGATTCGGACCATACGTCCCATACGAATCTATTTAAAACAGCTTCGAGATGAAAAAAAAATCGAAGCAACGATATACCGAAAATATTATAGAAAAGCAAAGGGCGGCGAATTTCGAAATAAATTCCACCTTAGGACGCATTTAATATCTGATGGTATCTTAAAGGAGGAGAAACAATGAAACAGGGACCTCGATATCATGTTAAACCTAGGCGCCATAGGAATGGAAGAACAGACTATAGAAGAAGATTATCTCTCTTACAATCAAAAAAACCGCGAATTTCTATAAGAAAATCGTTAAAATATATTAGAGTACAATTTATTGAGTATTCCTCTACTGGTGACAAGGTTCTTGTTTCAGTTATTTCAAAAGATCTCATGAAGAAATATCATTGGAAGTTTTCCACTTCTTCAACTCCAGCTGCCTATCTAACAGGTTTAATGGCTGGTCAAATAGCAAAAGAAAAGGGAATTAAAGAAGGTATTTTTGATATAGGTCGCTATCCGGCAACACCAGGATCAAAACTATTTGCAACAGTAAAAGGAGTTATTGATACTGGTATAGTCTGCCCGTATAATGAAAAGATGTTTCCATCAGAAGAAAGACTCATCGGAAAACACCTGAATAAGGAAATCCAACCTATAGTAACAAAAATTAAGAGTAATATTATAGGGGGTAAATAATGGCTAATAGAAGACACTCAAGATCAAGAACTTCAAAATATCCAGAAAGAGATATAGAAGCATCTTGGGAACCAAAAACTCAACTAGGACGTTTAATAAAGAGTGGCGAAATAAAAACTATGAGCGATGCACTTCAATCTGGTTTACCATTACGAGAACCAGAAATTGTTGATATTCTTCTTTCCGATGTAAATGATGAAGTTATTGATGTAAAAATGGTTCAGCGGATGACTGATTCCGGTCGTAGAATTAAATTCGTTATAACCGTAGCAGTGGGAAATAAAGATGGATTTGTTGGATTAGGACAAGCAAAAGGAAAAGAAGTTGGATCTAGTATAAAAAAAGCAATTGATAATGCAAAATTAAATATGATTGAAATTAGAAGAGGTTGCGGATCATGGGAATGTGGATGCAAAAAACCTCATACAGTTCCTTTTTCCATAATTGGAAAAAGTGGATCTGTTGAAGTTACGTTTAAACCAGCACCTCATGGAATTGGTCTTGCAACTGGTGATGTCGCAAAAAAGATATTGAATCTAGCTGGAGTTCAAGATTGTTGGGCATTTACTAAGGGACAAACAAAAACAGTAGTAAATTATGCAAAAGCTGTCTTTAATGCCTTGAAAAAAAATGCTGAAATGAGAATTACCGAAAGCGAAGTGAAAAAAATTAGTATTGTTTCTGGAAGTATTGGACTTCCCCCAGAGACTCCATCACCTTCAACGGAGGCATCCTAATGGTCTTTGCAGTGATTCGCATAAGAGGAACTGTTAACGTTAATCCAGATATTAAGCACACCTTAAACCTTCTGCGATTGCGAAAAATAAACCATTGTTCACTACTCGATGAAAATAAGGTTTCAAAAGGAATGCTGCAAATCGTTAAAGATTATACGACTTGGGGGGAAATTAATAAAGAAACTCTTACAAAGTTAATTTGCTCAAAGGGAAAACTAACAGGTGATAAAACTCTTACAGATGAGTATTTGAAATCAGCAACTACATACAATACAATAGAAAAGTTATCGCAAGCTATTGTAGATGGAAAAATTAAATATAAAGAAATTCCTGAAATCAAACCAATCTTCCGATTAAACCCGCCAAAAAAGGGATATGAAGGAATAAAAAGATCTTTTAGAACTGGAGGGGCGCTTGGATATCGCGGCAAGGAAATTAACATGCTAATTACTCGCATGATATAAAGCAAAAAATTATTATATTAAATGTATTTTATTGTCTATAGCACACTATTGAGGGTATCATAATGGAGGAAGTTCTGTACAATATAGAAATTCATAAAGGCGAGGGGCAATATCTGGGAAAAATATATTCAGATATTGATGGGGTGAAAGAATTTAACAATGACAGAATTGATAGATTATTACGAGATATTATTTTTGATATGCAATTAGCATTAGATGAATTTTCCAATAGAACTGCTGATTTTTCAGAAAGTACTGAAGAAACAAAATAACAATTGTAATTATTTCATATAGAATTAAAAAAATTAAGGCAAGAGGAATATTTTTAAAGGATTCCTGTATTTGGTGCTTTCACCATCCTATTATCTGGAGGTATAATTTGGAATTTACTCGCTTTGAAAAAGCACGTATCATAGGCGCAAGAGCATTGCAGATATCAATGGGTGCTCCTTCAACCTTAGCAAAAATACCTAAAATTATTATTGATCCAGTAGAAATTGCCATGTTAGAATTCGCAGAAGAAGCAATTCCAATAACTGTTAAGAGAGAATAAAACAGTATAGCGAGGTATATGCGTATGGCCGAAGAAAAGGAAAAGAAAGACAAAGAAGACGAAATGATGGTTTCCGAAGAAACGTATATGACTTCGGGAGTGCACATCGGAACGCGACAGAAAACAGCAGACATTAAAGAATTTATTTATAAAGTTCGTAATGATGGACTCTATATCATCGATGTTAAAAAGACAGACAAGCGCATAAAAAACGCTGCAAAATTCTTAGCACAGTATGATGCCTCAAAAATTCTTGTTGTTTCTGTTCGACAATATGGTCAAAAACCTATTCAAAAATTAGGTGAATTTACAGGCATGCATATTATGGAAGGACGTTTTCGACCTGGAACTTTAACGAATCCTAATTCAAAAGATTTTTCTGAACCTGAAGTCATACTACTAACAGATCCTTTAGCAGATATTCAAGCATTACATGAAGCTAAAAATATTGGAATTCCAGTTGTTGCCCTTTGTGATACAAATAATGAAACTCGATACATTGATTTTATTATTCCCACCAACAATAAAGGGAGACGTGCCTTAGCTCTTATCTATTGGCTTCTTGCCAGGGAAATTTTAAAAGAAAAAGGGAAGATAAAAACTGATGAGGGTTTCAAATCTTCTGTTGAAGATTTTGAAGCCGAAATTTAAGAACACATTTAAAGATAGAAAAAAGGCCATAAGAAAGGAGATACTTTGCACGTAACAGTTAATGAAAATATTATTTTAGTGGGAACCGCTCATATTTCTAAAGAAAGTGTTGAAGAAGTAAAACAAGTCATTACTGAACATAAACCAGATATTGTTGCCGTTGAACTCTGTCAGCGGCGGTATGATGCCCTTACAAAGAAAGATCAATGGGAAAACACCCCAATGACTACTCTTTTAAAGTCCAATAACGCGTATCTCTTGCTTGCTCAAACGTTTCTCTCTGCCATCCAAAGAAAGCTTGGCAAAGAATATGGCGTTGAGCCTGGTTCTGAAATGATTGCTGCAATGAAGGTGGCAAAAAAAGAAAAATTGAAGGTTGCTCTTGTTGACAGAGACATTTCTATTACCTTAAAAAGGGCTTGGCGTAAGATGGGGATACGAGAGAAATTTCGTCTTACGTGGGAATTTCTCAAAGCAATAGTAGGCTTTGACGAAGAGGAGTTAGAAGAATTAGACTTACAACAAATCATGGATCAAGACGTTATCTCAACAATGATGAAAGAATTCGGAGAGATTGCACCAAGTGTTGCTGATGTTCTTATTCATGAACGGGATATCTACATTGCACAACGAATAGCTGACGAAAGTAAAAAAGGAAAGGTAGTTGCCGTTATTGGGGCAGGTCATTTACAAGGAATTAAAAAACATTTAGAAAAAAAGAAAGTTTCAATTGATTTGAAGGAATTGGAATATGTCCCTAAAAAACGGATTAGCCTTATGAAAGTTCTTGGCTATTCCATTCCTATCCTCTTCATAGCAATCATTCTTTATCTCTTCACAACAGGAGGTTGGCAGCAAGCTGCTGATGCTCTTTTAATGTGGTTTCTAATCAATGGCAGTTTATCGGCGTTAGGTGCAATTATTGCACGAGGGCACCCATTGACATGGCTTACTGCTTTTCTTGCGGCTCCATTGACCTCATTAAGTCCTGCTATAGCAGCTGGATGGGTGGCAGGATATGTAGAATTTAAATTACGTAAACCGGTGGTCAAAGATTTTCAGACTCTAAGCAAATTAGATAGTACAAAAGAGTTTTTCAATAATAGGGTTATTCGTTTACTTATGGTTGTTGCCCTTGCAAATTTAGGAAGCATGATCGGTACGTTTATTGCATTACCTTACTTATTGAGTTTAGGTTTTGGATAGTATCTCTAAAGATACATAAATCAAAGGTGGTATGTGATATTCATGAAGGAGAGAAAACAAGTCTATACATCCTTTCATGAGCTCCCTCCGAGGGAATATATGTATTTTCCTAAAGGGACATTAGAACAGGGACGTCCCGGAAAATTTAGTCGCATGGAAATTAAACACCTTTTGATAGCTATGGGTATGCTTACCCTTGCCTTCTCATTTACCTTTTCTCCAATCTATAATTTTCAAGCAACAAAATTAGTTCTCGCCCTTCCCATCTCCTTTCTGGGAATATTAACCGCCTTTGTTGTTCATGAGCTTTCTCATAAGTTTATGGCACAAAAATATGGTCTTTGGTCGGAATTTCGTATGTTTACTAACGGTCTTTTATTATCCCTCTTTTTTGCATTGTTTACTGGATTTGTCTTTGCAGCACCTGGGGCAGTCATGTTCCGTGGGGAAACCAGAATCTTTGAAACAGGGAGAATCGCAGCGGCAGGTCCGGGGGCAAATATCCTTATGGCGGCACTTACCTTTGGTCTCTCGTTTTTCTTCTTTGAAACCACTATTGGTACAGTAAATATGGGTCTGATAGCAATTTTTATTAGTTTTATTAATTCACTTTTAGCAACCTTTAATCTTCTACCATTTGGCCCTATGGATGGTGCAAAAGTCATTCGATGGAATGGTATTGTTTGGGCCATTCTTTTTATGAGTGCAATAACAATACTGGCCTTGAATCTTCAACGAGGAATAGCATTTCCTAGCGCGTAAGAGCGTATCGTATACATAATTATATATTCTATAAATTTGATTGTTTGTACAATGAAAACATTAGGAGTATATACCAAAAATTTTTCCCTTTATCATGATATTTTAAAAACTTTAAAAAAACGAACACTTGCCTATGTTTTACTTTCTTCACCTGCCAACATCCCAAAAAAAATAGGTGTTATTCTGACATCACAAAATGAACTGACGAAAATAAAATCACAAAAAACAATTGCTGTTGATGCTTATGATACTATCGACTACGCCATTGATCTTGCTATTCAGAAATTAACTGGAAAAGAATTGTATAAAAAAATATTTATTGGCATAGATCCTGGAGAAAGACCTGGAATCGCTATTGTTGGAGATGATATATTATTATTAAAAATACATGTTGATTCTCCCGAGAAAGTTATACATGAAATTATCCATTTTCTCCGCATTTATCCTTCAAAAGAAACCATTATACGTATCGGTCATGGATCAACAATTACTCGTAATCGAATCATTAACTCACTTATACCCTTAGAGGTCCCTCTTGAAATTGTCGATGAAACAAGTACAACGCCAACACAACAATTAGGACGAAATGAAAGGGATGGAGAAGCTGCCGCTTCTATTGCATTATTACAAGGAGGCAGAGTTCAAACAAAATTACCCTTGGAACCAACGAGAGGCGCTATTAGAAATGTGCAGAAACGAAGTCGTCAATTGACAGAAGGACGATATTCGATATCAGAAAAAATAGCGTTGAAGGTTCTCAAAGGAGAACTGAGTCTTGTTGAAGCAATTAAGCAAGAGGATTCAAAGAAATAACCCAAATGTTTATGAGTATCGTTCCTATGCCTACTAGGTAAGAGTAATGGTCGGCAAAATTGCTCTCATTAGCGTTTTTAACAAAGAAAAGATAATAGATCTAGCAAAAAAACTAAGTTCTAGTGGATATCATATTGTATCTTCTGGTGGAACTGCTTCAATTTTACAAGATAATGATGTAAAAATTACAGAAGTAGCTGATTTAACAGGATTTCCAGAGATGCTAGATGGAAGGGTAAAAACACTTCATCCAAAAATACACGCAGGCATACTTGCTAGAAGAGACATACATGACCATATGCAAACATTACAGAAGCATGAAATAACTCCTATTGATATCGTAGTTTGTAATCTCTATCCGTTTGAAGCGACTATACAAAAATCCAACGTTACCTTTGAAGAAATCATCGAAAATATTGATATTGGTGGACCTACACTTATTAGAGCTGCAGCAAAGAATTGTACTGATGTTCTTGTTATAACACATCCTCGACAATATCAAGAAGTCATCAAATGTGTTTCTACAAAAGAAGGATTTAGTAAAGAAATGAAAGAGCGGTTTGCTCTCGAAGCATTTTCTCATACTGCTCAATATGATACCCTCATTGCTCAATATCTAAGAACGCGATGGAATAAAGATAGCTTCCCACTAGAGTTTTCAGTTACCATGAGGAAAATCCAAGATATGAGATATGGAGAAAATCCCCATCAAAAAGGTGCCTTCTATAAAGGCTTACCTTCCACTCTGGAACCATGTATATCAAACACATGTCAATTACAAGGAAAAGAACTTTCTTTTAACAACATTCTTGATGCAGATTGTGCAATTGAATGCATCAAAGAATTTTCTGATCCAACATGCGTGATAATAAAACATGCAACACCATGCGGGATAGCAAGTCATTCTTCTTTACTTCAGGCATGGAAAGATGCTTATGCTACAGATGAGAATTCTCCCTTTGGAGGAATTGTTGCTTTTACTCGAGAAGTGACTGAAGATATTGCCAAGGAGTTGTCGTCCTATTTTTTAGAAGTAATCATCGCCCCAAAATATTCTTCAAATGCTGCTAAGATATTTCAGAAAAAGAAAAATTTACGGTTGTTACTGTTGCCAGGATTGGATACAAACATTCAACGAAAAGGACTTAATATGCGAAGCGTCGTTGGAGGATTTCTTATCCAAGATCGCGATACCTTTTTAAATCCACGGGGAAGTTGGGAGATTGTTACAACTAGTCAACCAACTCCAGAAGAACTGGATACAATGGAATTTGCAGTAAAAAGTGTCAAACATGTCAAATCTAATTCAGTCCTTTTTGCAAAGGGATTTCGAACAGTTGCCATAGGTGGCGGGCAAACCTCTCGGGTCGATGCTGTATGGATTGCGTCGCATAAAGGGAAAGAAAAGATAAAAGGATCCGTTATGGCAAGTGATGCATTCTTTCCGTTCAGGGATGCCGTTGATGTTGCTGCAAAGGCTGGAGTAAAGGCCATTATCCAACCTGGAGGATCAATTAGAGATAGCGAAGTAATAAAGGCGGCCAATGAGTTCAATATTTCCATGGTTTTTTCAAAACAGCGGTATTTTAGACATTAAGAGGTAAACGTTCTTTAAAGAATTGAACATTTCTTATAACAATGGAATTTAAGATAAAGCAGAGAGATGGAGCAGCAAGAATCGGACAGATTACAGTCAGGAAGAAAGATATTGTTACACCAACTCTTCTCTTCATTCATACCTCACGATTTGCAGCACCGTCCTTTGCAGATATTTTATTATTATCAACGACCAAAAATATCGATAAGCCCGCCTTTTTTATAACAGATAATTGGTTGACATCTATTCAACAAAAACAAAAGATTGAGTTTTTAATTCCACAATTAGAGGCGAGTGAAGAATACAATCTACAATCCCGTTTATTTGCTTATATCGATAAAGAAGGAAAGGTAACTACTTTTTCTAAGGAAAAGAAAACATCTGAAGCGAATTTCCTTATTTTTACATGCGCATATCAACTCCTTCAGCGTCAAACAGAATTCTGTCATTCAATACTTCAGTCTAGAGAAAAAGCAGGGTATCACAGAATGCTCTATCTACCTTCCATAGCTACTCCTTCCAATATTGCACTCCTCACCTACTGTGGAGTTGATTGTTTTGATTCTTTTTCAGCAATTCTTGCTGCCCGTCGTGATAAATTATTATTCTCGGATGGCATGTTCGATCGCACTTCTCTCCACGAGCTTCCCTGTAGTTGCCCTGCCTGCACTCAAACAACCATAACTGACATGGGATTCTCTCAAGTCCTTATCCATAACTACTATGCTTTACTTCATGAGATGTCTCAGGTCCGTAATGCAATCTATCAAGGTGGTCTTCGAGAGCTTGTCGAAATGCGCATACGAAGTGATCCTCAACTTACTGCGATTCTGAGAATTCTTGATAGACATCACTTTGCATTTTTTGAACAAAGAGTACCAATCACCCGCAAATATGACCTTCGTGCAACAACAGATGATTCTCTCTTTCGACCAGAGATTATACGGTATCAAAATCGACTTCTAGAACGATATCATAAACCTGATTGTACAAAAGTATTACTCTTCTTACCGTGTTCTGCAAAAAAACCATATTCTTTTTCAAAATCGCATAAGATCTTAAAAAAAGTACTTTCAACCCTTGACAACCTTCAGGTAGTTCATGAAGTTATTATTACTTCACCACTTGGTCTTGTTCCTAGAGAACTCGAACTTATGTATCCTGCTTCTTCCTATGATATCGCTGTTTCAGGAATCTGGACAGAAAGTGAAAAAAAAATAATTAGAAATCTTTTACAACAATATCTTAAAAAGAATGCCTATGACTCCTATGTTATTCATGTCTCAGGGGAAATTCAAGAATTTATTGTTGATCTCTTACCTGACGCCATCGTAACATGTAAAAATCATCCTCTTGATCATGATTCTTTAGAAAAATTACAAATTGTTTTAAAACAAGTAACTGCCAACTATAAGAAGGTTAACCGTTCTCTACGACAATACCAAAATGTGAAAAGTATAACCGAGTATCAATTTGGTTCACCGTGTTCAAAACGTCTATTGGAGGAATGTAGTATACGTGGCAGATATCCGAATTTGAAGATATTTAATAACAATCAACAACTTGGTATGATTACCGGTGAACGAGGATTAATCTCTTTAACACTTCAAGGTGGAAAGCGATTTGCCGATGTAAAAGAGTATTGGGTGGAAATATTTGATGATTTTTCTTTAAAGGGCTCAGTGTTTGCACCCGGAATTAAAGATGCTGCACCTGCCATAAGAGTTGGAGATGATGTTGTCATTTATAAAAATAATTCAATCTGTGCTGTTGGCGTTGCCCAAATGAACGGAGAAGAAATGAAAGATGTAATCTATGGTGAAGCGGTAAAGGTTCGTCATAGATGCTGATGCGAAATGACCTAATGACTCAACCACATTCTAGAGGTTTTTTGATAGAATTTTCATACTATTATTTTGGAGTTGTTGAAATCTTTCCTGTCTTGCCACAATCTGGACAGGTCAATGTAAAAAATTCCTCAGCATCTCTCTGAGATTTGCTAATACTAAAAATTTCTTGACATGAAGGGCATTGATAATATACCATTTGTTCTTCTTCTGAAGCAGTTTCATCAATTTTATGTACTGACCTTAAGAAAATAAGAACGACTGCTAGTATAAGTAGAATGCCATACACTGCTAAGAGTTCCTGCTGCCATTCTTTCTGATAGAAAATATCCCACAGGGTAAAGAAAAAGATAATACACGCCCAAATGAAAATTATTCCATAGGGAAGTCTACTTTGAATAAAACTCATGGTTTAGACCTCCTGAATCCATAGCTAGCAAGTAGTAATACGATACTAAAGAGAATAATCGATACAATAAAATACAGCAGATTATCCTCTATATTTGAAATAAATTGTTGATTAAGGGTCTGGCTTTTAAGAGGATTTGTATTCTCTATATACTCCTGAAGATTTGAAGAATCATCATCGTCATAATCCTCTTGTGCATCACTTGGATCGTAGGGATCAAAGCCATATCGCTTTTCCCACCAGTCAGGCATACCATCATTATCAGTATCATCAAGATCTGTCGTGATCCAAAATGTTTTATGGTCAGATTCTTGTTCATTGTCAGAGTCGTCAGTAACAAAGACATAAAATTCATACTTCCCTATTATCTCATAGGCGTCTTTAAAAACAAATTTATTGGTATCTGATTCGACCATGGTTTCAATCGATTCATGCCCTTCAGGATCTATCATAGTTATTCTAGCACCGTGCACCGCATAATTGTCCTGAGCTATACAGACAACCGTAACGTCTTCTCCTTTCAATTGAACCTTTGGTTTTGCTGCTAGGTACTCGATTGTTGGTGGTGTGGCATCTTGAATAATTTCAAAGGTGCCGTGCAAAGTAGATGTATTTTCATAAAAGGAGTTGTCTTTTGCAGTAATAGTAAAATTATAGTCACCTACGAGAGTTGTTTCATCAAAAAGAACCACATAAATATTTCCACTCTGTTGATTCATTGTATAATTAAAAAGATCCTGCTCTGGATTTGAAATTGAAATATTTACTATTTTAATACCAGATTCATCGATAATTCTTGCTTTAATGGTAACAACTTGTTCCCTCTCCTGAGGATCCGTGATTTCAGTAAGCTCTATAGTTGGTGGGTTCTTCTCCCCCTCAACAACTCGAATTGAAGCATTCGTTCCTCTATTATTAGAGGTGTTGGAATCTTTATAGGTACTATTCGTATAAACCCAAATACCAGCAGTCCAATTCCCCTCTTTGCTTGGATCACCAAATAGTGCTGGATCCCATGTTAAAGAAACGAGTTTTGTCTCATTTTTTTCAACATCGATTGTGGAAGTATTTTTTAATTGATTACTTTCCCAAGTAAGAGTATCTTGCGAGAGATATAATCGCATCTGATAATTAACAGCGTCAATTTCCCCTGTATTATTGACAATCGCAAAAATTTCTATAGCTTCCCCCTCAATTACCTCATTTAATGTAATAAAAACAGTCACAACAGCAATATCTGGATAAGCTGACACTCTGAAATATACTGTTGACTGATTCTTTGGTTCATACCCTGAATTGTCTGTCGTATTTACTACAATAGACCAGTTTCCTTCTTGCGAAAAAATATAGTCGTCAAACCACAAAGAGTTGTCCGTAGTATCAGGAACAAGTGTCTTAATATAAGAGCCTTCTCTTGAAAGTTCTAGTGTTAGATTACTGGCTTTTGCCATAGTAAGAATTTCTAATGAAACCGAGCGATTTAAGGGATATTCTTCAGCTGATGGTTCTTCAATGTCTACCCACCAACCCTCTACAGGGTTCGAATATTGCACCGATGCATTGCCTGATGCAACAATAGAGACAACTTCTTCACTTACCTCTCGTTCTCCAAGATTTTCTTGGGTATCAAAATAGATATAATAATATCCTGGGTCTTCTGTAACATTCCAAGTAAGAACTCCGATCGCATTAGTGACATTATCAAATAATTCACTTTCATTGAATTGATACGAGGAAATAATATCGTCAACCGTTCCATCTGTATCATATTCCACAATTGAGAGCGTAGAATTCTCCATTGTTTTATTTGTTATGCCAAGATTCTCAAGAAGTTGGGTAAAATTCATGACAGTCGACACATTTCCCGTCCCATTTATTGCAAAGAATTGACGGTAATGCCAATTTGAATCCCACCAGTCTAGTTTATGGGCTTCAACGTAAATAACAGATTCATAATAGTTATTTGTTTCATCGTATTCTTCAATAGTATTCTGTGGATCAATAGTGATGTTTATAGTTTGCGGTCCAAATAGTGTAGGTATCCATTCAAAAGTAATATTAGAAAACGTTCCTTTTGCTAATCCTTCGATAACTGTCGTATGATACAGCACTTCATTAACAAACAAAGAAACGTCGATGTCACTGGAAGTGTTTTTTCCAGAATTAGTAATATTAACAAATAGATAGGTAGGTTCTTTCAATTGAAGAGGAGTCTCAATCGATAGTTCATATATCTTTAAATCAACATCTTTCTCTACCACTGTTCGACTTACATCCCATTGATCTGATAATATATCTTCAAGGTAGAGTCGTATATGAAGAAGATGATCACCCAATTCCGCTGTCCAGGTAAGGTTGAATTCCCTCATATTTCCTTCTAACAATCCATCAGTTGTTGAATTGACAGAGGTAGGGCTAGTTGCATCATCAATATACAATCTTACTTCAATAAGACTTCCTGGCAAAACAGATGTTCCATTATTCTTGACAGTGATAGTAAGTACGATCAGTTCTCCTTCAATTATGGGGTCTGGAATTGATACACCAAAAATTTCAAGATCAGACTCATAGGAAGTTGCAGCTACAATTTCTCCCCAATAAGTGAGTGGAGTCATTGTTGAAAGCAAGAATAAGAATGCTACTATAATTAGAAGAAAGCTGGATTTAGCAGTATATTTCATAAATATTATTGCTCCTTTGCTCTGCTACGTAGTATTTACTTATATTATATTTGTATTTTTCTATTAAATTATTATATTAAAATATTATCTCTAGAGTATATGATTATATAACAGATCTAAGGGCCTTCTCCTAACAACATAAAGGTATCTCCTAAGGGGCCATTATCCTATTGATATCAAGACCAGAAAGAACGTACTGTAGATGGGGAGAGTCATCTAAAAATCTGTTGAAGAACTGTACGATATTATCATTTCTTAGTATTTTCTTCCTATCGACTGAAAACAGATGGGGTTTTGACCATTCACTTTGTGCCCCAAAGCAATTTCTTGCCTTGACCCGTATAGTGTACGATCCTTTAGAATTCCATACATGAAATGCTTCAATAGTGTCTGAGGAGTAGGGACCAAGCCATCCACTATACGTACCATCTCCCCAATCATAAAGTAAATAGAGCGTATCATCGCAAAGGCTTCCTATTGTGGAAGAAAAGGAATAGGTTTGTCCAGTTACTCCTTTTTGAGGACCAGTTAAACGAGATGGAGTAGAGGGTGGTGTACTTTCTGATTTTGAAGAAATCTCAGGTAGAAGAATACAAGAAGGATGATTTGTATCAAGATAAAGAGTATTAAAAGCAATATTGTAGGTTTCATTTTGATAGATGCCATCTGCTGTATTTGGATTATTTAAGAATCGTGGGAAATTTGAAGAAGAAATTGCCACTCTAATACGGTGACCAGTATTCCAAATATAGGAGGTGCTCCAAAGATCAACCTCAATTTCATAGATTTCGCCAGGTGTAGCCAATTCCCAGTGATCAGTACCATTACGGTTCCGTAATCGAAGAATGCCATCTGTAATAAGCATTGATCGGCCATCAGGATAGACATCGGTAAGTTTTACCGTAAAATCAGTATCATAACAGTCTGAAGAAACACAAAGACGAGCTTTTATTGGGCCAGTTGCTTCATAAGGTTCTTCAAGTGTTGCGCTGGTGAAAACCAATACATCATCACGGTCTTCTATTGGCCGTTGGTCATAAGGTCCAGCTGGAAGTTTTAAATTCTGTCCACCTAAGGTCTCAACAGGATTCGTAGGATCATAGTAATAACTCAGAGGAGAATCATCGATACTTGACGTATCCATGGTACCATCAGCATGGAAATACCATTCTCTCTCAATATAAGGAAGAAGCCAATCTTCAGCATATCTCCACTCATTACCTGGTGCATCCATGTCGTCTACGTCTCCCATAACATAATAGGTTACATTGGGTCTTTGATCATAGTCAGTAGGTCCCTCCATAGTATATTGATTTACCATCTCCCAAAACATATCCATAGAAAAGGTATCTATGGCATTTTCAGGATAGGTAAGTTCTCCTTGAACCCTTCCGCCTCCATGCGTCCATGGACCGATGATAAGCTTTGATTTTCCTTGAGCTCCAGATCCTCCTAAATGTTGATATCCTAAGTAACCTTCAATAGTGCCTTGTTGAAAAATATCATACCATCCTCCAATGTGAATAGCTGGAACATTTACCTCTTGCCAATTGTCTTCAAGGGATACATTTGTCCAAAAATCTAAGGAGTAATTCTCATGTTCGATAATTTCTTCCAATAGGTAATCACTGCCTTGACTCTTCAGCCATTGCTCAATCATATTTTTTCTCAACTCACCCCCTTGAAATATTCCATGCTTGTAGAGATTAGGTGTTGCAACTTGAATATATTGACAAGCTAAATTTGGAGGATTTGCTCCTGCCATGAAGTATTGATTAATTCCTAAGGCTGAAGGTCCCCACGTGGCAATCTTACCATTTGACCAACTTTGATTTGCAATCCAGAAAAGAGTATCAGGGCCGTCTACATGGGCATTTCTAAAAACTGTATCATTACCTTCTGAAGAAAATCTTCCCCTCATGTCTTGTATGATTGTTGGCCATCCCTTTAGAGCCCAGGCCATACCAAGAAATGGCATTAATTTATCTTTGTCATAAGGAGTTCTAATAAGGACCGCTCCATGGGGTGTATTACTCCTTATGGGGAGATATACATCAGTTGCAAGGTGAATACCATCCCGCATTTCAACCATATACTCTTTAGGGGTAATACAACCACTCAAGCTAATTGTAATAACAAGAAGGATAAGTGCTAATAAAATTGAAATTCCTTTGTTTATTTTCTTCATAAAACCCCCAATATTACATGAAAAGAGTCTATTAAATATTTTTTCCTTGAAAACGCGGGAGGGGAGATTTGAACTCCCGTGGTCGTAAGACCAAAGGATTAGCAATCCTTCGCCGTTGCCGGGCTGGGCCACCCCCGCATAAGCAACAAGATATAAAACCTTTTGATAAAAAGGTTATGTCAAAACAAATATTAAAATATTGAACCTTCCTTAACCTGTATAAGATGGAAGATTGGACAGAGAAATATCGACCACAAAGTCTCGATGAAATTATTGGCAATGAACGTGCCATCACTGCCCTTAGAAATTGGGCAGAAAAATGGAAAGGTACGAAAACACCAAAAGCCCGAGCAATTATCTTGATAGGAAAACCAGGCACAGGTAAAACGAGTAGTGCTCTTGCTTTAGCAAATGATTATCGATGGATTCCTATCGAATTAAATGCTTCAGATGCGCGCAATGCAACAACCATTAAAAAAATTGCGACATCAGGTGCCGTGAATGAATCATTTGATAGTTATGGTCGTTTTCTTTCGTCACAAAAAGGAGGCAGAAAGTTAATTATTTTAGATGAAGCAGACAATCTCTATGAAAAATCTGATATTGGCAATGACCTAAGTGACAAAGGTGGAAAAAAAGCTATTATAGAGACTATAAGACTAACAAATCAACCAATCATCCTCATTGTTAATGATTATTATAATTTAATCAAAGGTAGTGGAGAGGCTATAAAACAAATCTGTCAGTCCATCCAGTTTTATGAAGTTAATACTTTTCAGATTGTTGAGTTATTAAAAAGAATTTGTGTCGAAGAAAATATTCATGCTGATATTAAACTTCTAAATGTTATTGCAGATCGATGTAAAGGAGATGTCCGCTCTGCTATTAATGATCTACAATGTATCTGTCTTGATAGACAGAATATTGATATTCAATCGATTGATGTTTTAGGGTATCGAGATAGAGAGAAAATTATCTTTGATGCGCTACGAGATATCTTTAAAACACAGAATATTAAAAGCATCAGGGATGGAACTACTCATTTTGATGTTCCTCCTGAAATGTTTTTTTTATGGATTGCTGAAAATTTACCAAGAGAATACAAAGATTTGGATGATCTTATTGCAGGGTATAAAGCACTATCAACGGCTGATCTTTTTTTTGGGAGAGTTTCTCGTAGGCAACACTATGGATTATGGGCATATGCATGTGATCTTATGAACGGAGGTGTAGCTGTTGCTAAAACCCATAGTTATGGAAACACGAAGTATTATCCTCCTACGTGGATTAGGGAATTAAAAAAATCAAAACCCGCCCGAGCAATAAAAGACGCGGTTGTTCTAAAAATTGGTAGTCAAAATCATCTTTCAAAAAGAAAATGTCAAGAGACCATTCTTCCTCATTTTCAGTATCTCTTTCAAAAAAATATTCGATTTGCTGCCCATATGAGAAAAACACTTGAGCTTACAGAAGCAGAGATGAAGTTTCTTTTAGGAGAAAAATTTGAATACAAGTTAAATGAAATCATTCAATATTCAGAAAAAGAAGATGAAACATTAGTAGAAATTGAGACACCTGTCGAGAAAAAACAGGAGCCCAGTATAAAAGAAGAAATAGAGCATACAAAACAACCAACCATATTTGATTTTTAAGGGTAGTTTATGGCGCTTCTTCCAGTTTTTTCATCACGGTAACTGCCTGTTGTTTATATTCATCTTTTACTTTTTGATACGTATCGTCAGAAATTTCTTTTGCTCGATGTTTTTTTTCTACATCTTTTAATATCGAGAGAAGCAGAGTTTTTTTTGTTGTTAATATTTCTTTTGATTCTGCAACAGAGCGTTTTTCCTTGGTTCGCTGTTTTTTTAGGAGAAGTAAGGTTGAAGCAATAAGAATAACTGCGAGAAGAAAAATTCCAACAAGATAAAGAATGTCTAAGGGTGCTTCCGTAGGTCGATACAGCAAAACTGAAGAAGAAGATCCTGAGGCAATCGCTTCACCTTCAACTAGTTCACGATTCTCAAAAGAAATAGACAGATAGTCGGTGTCATAGGTAAAAGACTTTTCAAATTTTGTTGTATCAGTTTGAAGTATATACGTCACTTTAAGAGAGCGAGTTATTTTTGGTTTAAATTCCAGTCCTTGATTGGTAAGATTGCACTCTCGAATATTTCCGGTAACCGTTAGTATCAGATATTCACCAGAATCAATATCACGTATTCTAACCTCTTCAGCATTCTGTTGAATCCAAAGACGAAGAAGAGTTGCATTTTCGATTCCTGAATTATTGACCACTAAGTTTTCCTCAACATGCAATCCTTCTGTTCCTATCGATATTTCAATTATCTGTTGCTCTATAGTAAGATCCTCATCTGAAGCTGTAGTACTTGGTACTATGCTTATCAAAAGTATTCCAACAAGGACGATATAGGAAATTTTTCTCATTATCAGTCCCCGCTACCATATTTTAAATATTTATGTACTTTTCTATAAACGAAACTAGTAAAAAGATGAAACCTGTTAGAGGAGACACCTATGAAAATTAGAAACGTGAGACTTAAAACTATCGAAGCACGACGATACCTTGAACCAAATGAAAAACCCCGGCAAATTAGAATTGATCATAATAGCAATATCACCCAAGTCCAAAAGAAATCGTCAAGCCAAGCATCAATAGAATTTCAGTATACAGCAAGTTATGGACCTGTTGGCATAATAAAACTAGAAGGGACCATGCTGTATGAAAGTGATGATGCACCAAAACTATCTGAACAGTGGAATGATACAAGAAAAATGCCCGATCAGATCGCCAGTCATATCCACACCGCTGTCATGCATTCCTGTGTTCCACAAGCAGTAGGAATAGCAAAAGACCTTGGATTACCTCCACCCATCCCTCTCCCCCAGGTACGATTAGGTACTAGCCCACAGAAAGCACAAAGTGGACCTGAAATTGCCTAACAACTATCTTGTTACAAATCAAATTTAAATAAGTTAATAAAGATACCGAAGACGATGAAGACTATAGTTATTTCTCTTGGTGGTTCTGTCCTTTTTTCTGAGGAGTCGCAACCCTTATTTTTACAAAAATTAGCAACTCTTTTTAAGAAAATAAGTAGTACAACGAAAGTGTATTTAGTTATTGGCGGTGGAAAGGTAGCACGAGACTATATTTCTCTTGGTAGGTCTCTTGGTTTTGGTGAAGAAACACTAGATGAACTAGGCATTGCTATTACTCGCGTTAATGCTCTCCTTGTTGCTCATCTCATGAACGGCACTACTCATAATATTCCTCACACCATACAAAAAGCACAATCACTCAAACATCCTTTGGTCGTTATGGGGGGGACAATCCCAGGCCATTCTACTGATAAAGTTGGTGCCGAACTTGCCAAAGAGACGCATGCAGATTTATTCGTGATTGCTACTAATGTTGACGGCATCTATGATAAAGATCCTAAGGTGCATCCAGATGTAAAACACATCAAGAAAATATCGATCGACGAGCTTATCAAACTCTTTGGAATTGCATGGCAAGCTGCTGGTAAGAATACAGTAGTTGATGGTCCTGCCTTGGCAATAATTAAACAAGCTCAACTTCCTACTGTTGTTGTCAATGGAAAAAAGTTAGATCAACTTGAAAAGGCTTTAACGGGTCGTTCTTTTGTAGGCACTATAATTTCTGTTTAAGCCCTTATTTCCCAAAAAGATTATCAACCATCCATTGGGCATCAAAGGGGATCTGATCTTTATACTCCTGACCAATTCCAATAAACAGTAAGGGTTTTCCAATAGTATAGGCAATGGATAAGGAGCTTCCTCCTTTTGCATCGGTATCAACTTTAGTTAATATCACTCCATCGATGCCTACTACTTCATTAAAGCGTTTTGCTTGCTCTACCGCATCATTTCCGGAAAGAGCATCACCAACGAAAAGAATGAGAGCTGGTTTGGCCACTCTTTTAATCTTTGCCATTTCATCCATGAGATTATAGTTGGTTTGCATACGACCAGCAGTGTCAAGTAACACAACGTCCTTATACTTAGCTTTAGCATGCTCAATAGCATCATAGGCAACAGCTGCGGGATCGGAGCCTGGACCGTGCTTGATAATCCTAACTCCTAAATTATTCGCATGAATAGTCAATTGCTCGATGGCACCAGCACGAAAGGTATCTCCTGCCGCCATAACACACGTTTTTCCTTTATCTTGTAAATATTGTGCAACTTTTCCAATAGATAGTGTTTTTCCTGTTCCATTCACTCCGACAAACATAATAACAACAGGTTTTTCACTTTTTTCAATAAACTCATCAAAATCAAAAGCACTGGTCGTGAGAACATGTTCAATGGCATTTTTAAGAATGCTTTCAACATGGTCCCCAATTGTTCCTCTTGAAAAAGAGGTATGTTTCAATTCCTCTTTGATGTCCTTTTTTATAGATTGGATCACTGAATAAGCAACATCAGATTCCAGCAGTCCCATTTCTAAATCCCAGAGAAGAGTATCTAGTTTATCATCACCAATGGTCCGGCCTGGTTTTTTCTCAGGTTTTGCAACTTGTTCAATGCTTTTTCTGGTGTGAACAATACGCTGGAGTTCTGATTCAATACTTTCTTCAATTTGTTTATCTTGTAACTGTTCTTTTTCAATCTGTTCTTTACTTGGTGGTTTCTTTATTTTTCGTGCACGTTTCCGAGTAATACTTGGTTTCTTTTGTTCACCAATTTTTTGTGGTATTTCTTGTATTTCTGGTTGTTTTAGAGGTTTTTCTACAATTTTTTCTTCTTTTGGTGGAGGTGTCGGTTCTTCAGTTGGTGTTACTTCTTTTTCTAGTTCAGCTTCAATTTCTTCCTCTAGTTTTTTTTCGAAAACTTTAAATTTTTTCTTGAGAAATTTAAACATGGTTACTCTCTATAGTTGCTGTTTTGATGCATCAATAAGTTGCTGAGTTTCTTGGGATAATTTAGCAGATTCTTCTTGGATTTTTTGTGCCATTTGCAGAAGTTTCTCGAAATTTTCTTGAATATTTTTTATCTTCTCCTCTAATTTTTTAATGGCATCAGGAATGCCCTTTTCTGTTACGACACCTGCTCCTACATCAAGAAGAACTTTAGTTACATTGTTTAACGAACCATTAATATAGACCCCGCCTCCGATAGGAATAAGAATTTCTGTATCTTTGTCTGCATTTTCCATTTGTTCCATTGTAACTTTTGATTTATATATATCCTGCAACGCAGCCTGAAGATATTGTTGCTGAATTTCAAGAGAACCTAGTTGTTCTTTATAATATTCAATAAGTGTAAGATTTCTTGAAATTTCATCTTCTTTTGCCATATAATATCCTCAATATATAGGTAGTTGTGTACCTGGTTATAACAGAAGGTCTTATTAAGGTATTTCCTTCAAGATAGCTCGATATGCATATTAAGTAAAGTATAAATATTTTCATTTCATTTCTTATTTGAGGATTGTTCGAAGGAAAGGATAGGGGAAGAATGGAATTCAGTCAAGAATTCGTAGAGAAACTGTCTGAATTTCTCTTTACCGGAAATTCAGATGGAAAATTTCTACCCTAAAAGTGTATAATAGAGTAATAGTAGAATTCGATTCATTATTCGGTAATATTTTTATGTATTTTTTTCATGTATCAGTCTATGAAATTGCTCGCAGTTGCAGATATCCATGGTTCTCAGTATCGATTAAATCTAGTGCTCAATAATATTGAAAAATATCAGCCGGATCTTGTTGTTATTTGTGGTGACATCACACAGTTTGGTCCAGCAGAAGTTGCTATTAATTTTCTTAATCAAATTCCTGTAACAACACTTGCTATTCCAGGCAATATTGATACTGTCGATGTTTCTTCTGGGATTTCAAAGAGTAACGCAGACAATATTCATCTTTGTGCTCTTGAAAAAAGGGGTTTGTCTTTTATTGGTATTGGCGGAGAGATAACCACCCCTCTTGATGATATAAGTATCCAAATCGATGGTATGAAAAAACCATTGAAAGAAAGTATAACCAATAATACTATTCTTGTAACACATGTTCCTCCTTATGAAACGCAGGATAAGGTTTTTCTTGGAAAATATATAGGTTCTAAAGATCTGCGAGCACTGATTGATACCTATAAACCTCGTCTTGTTCTTTCCGGTCATGTCCATGAAGATCCTGGAGTAACTGAATTGGATTCAACTATTGTAGTGAATTGTAGTCTTGGAAAAAGAACAGAAGGCGCCCTCATCATTCTCAATGATCATATTGAAGTTACTATCCTTGATTAACAGTCCTTCTTTTACAATTAAAAAGGGATATGAACGTATGTTTTATTGTATGATCCTGAAGGCTACTTCGTAAGGTAAATCGTTTGGGTTGGGAAGGCCATTTCTATACCTTCTTTTTCAAAGGCTTCTTTGATTGCAAAGTTAATTTCCTGTTGAGTATCCCGATATTTTGCATAATCCTTGGATTTAACGTAGTAAACAATATCAAAATTAAGGCTGAAGTCACCAAATTCTGTAAAATGAACTCTATCAAGTTTATCTACATATTCTAATTTTTCTGGATCGATAACCCCTTTTATGATATCTGGTATTTTTTTAAGTTTATTCAGAGGTGTATCATATGTAACTCCAAAAGAAAAGTCGATTCTTCGTTTTTTCATTTTTTTGAAATTTCTAACATTTGCTTTTGTTAATTCAGAGTTAGGTAAAACTAGTTCTTCTCCTTGAAGTAATTCAACTCTTGTTGATTTCATACCGATTTTTGTAACAGTTCCTGAATAATCTCCCACGACTATATAATCGCCAATCTCAAATGGTTTGTCAAAATAAATTGAAAACGCACTAAAGAAATCACTAAGTACAGACTGTAATGCAAAACCGATTACAATTGCTGTAGCAGCACCCCCAATTGCCAGCCCTGTTAAATCAATTCCTGCAAGAGCCATAAACACACAAAAGGCTATGAGATAGACGATTCCATTAAAAATTCCTCTAAAGACGAAAAGGATATGTTGGTTCATCTTCTGTTTCCGTTGTTGTCGTTCTGCATACCAAGCAAAAAAAACATTCGTCACTCGAGTAAAGATGTATGCAATCAGTATTACTTCGATTAAAAGAAACACATTATCTACGATATTCTTGTCAATGTATTGATCAAGAAAACTGAGATTATGAATGAAAAAGTAAATTCCAAGGAATAGTACTAAAATATAGATAGGTTTCTTGACATTTTTTAATATTTCATCATCCAGTTTTGTTTTCGTTTTTTTAGCTAATTTCTTAAAATAATGTTCAAATACATGTTCGACAATCCAGCCAATTATCAAAAAGCAGACTAGAATAATCGTTGACCAGATTATTTCTCCATACAATTTATCAGAAAAACCAAAGAGGTCGGTAATTCTCTGACTTATTGAAGTAAAGACTTCTTCTAAACTCATATGAATCGCATACCCTAAAAAAAGAAGTTGTACTTTAACTTTTAGTCTCATTTAAAAAATAACGTATATGGTATCACAATTTTTATCTAGGAGAAGAGCATATAATACTATGGTAAGACAGAATGGATATAGAAATTGAGAAGCATTGGCTGGAAGAGTTGGAGAGTTTTATTTCTCATTGGGAGCAAGAAACAGAGATGATTCGAGAAAAAGCACTTCCTCCCGATGAATGTGTGAAAATATCAGACGTCTTTAAGAGAGACTCCGATGGATTGCTCGTAAGAAGACCTGTTGGTGTGACTGATCATACTGTTATGTCTCGACTCGAGGCACTCGATAATAAGCTCACAACAACTCTTGCTATGGCCTGTAGTGTTAAGACACAAGAATAAATGGGCTAGGCCAGAATTGAACAAATGACATTTAAAATGTATGTCTTGTATATTTTTATTTATGTTTGTTTATTATATCAAGGATATCAATAATTTTGATATCATTCCTTTTTTTAGCGATCTTCTTTTTATCTGGGACAAATAATATCTTTTCTTTCGATTGTACCTTATTAAGAGAATGAACTACTTCATTAATATTTATCCTATCGCTCCATTTTACCTCTAATGCAATTTCTGGTTTTTTAAATTTTAAGAGACAACCATCAACATCGAAATCTTTTGCCTCAAATAATGCTTCTTCAAGATTGTATTTTAGCGATAAGAGCTCTCTAACATTATCTTCGACAAGCATTGGCATAATCTCATCAACAATTCTCTGAATTTCTTTTTCATTTGGTTTTCTTTCAGAAATGTTATATTTTTCATCTGCATAGTAATAGAGTCTTGATAAGGAAGATACATGTTTATACACTCGTTTATTTTTACCATATACCTTCAGTCGTTTGATAATGCCAAACTCCATGAGATTCTTTAAATATTGTTGAATTAAACTAGGATCGTCTTTTTGTAATAATTTTCGGGAAAAAAGATAACTAGATATCTCACCTGAAACTGTTTTTCCATTAGCAATAGCTCTCAAAATACCCTCATATACAGCTGAAATACTTCTTTCCTCCTCAATAAAAATCTCTCCGACAAGTGACGGGACTGTTTGTATGCTATGCTGAATGATTCGAGCAATCATTCTACGCGGGTCTTCGTTTTCATCAAAATAATCTATCATCAAAGGTTCTCGTAATAAAATAGCCATTTCAAGAAATGGTTTGTTCTTTAGGTTATACTGTTTCAAGTGCTGTAAAGTATCTTCTAATGACAGGATTGTAATAGGTATTTCTGCAAAAAAACCCAATAGTGGTGATTTGGAAGAAATCAATTTTTTTGAAAGAAACAATGTTGACGAAATCAAAATTAGCTTTCCGTTTTTTTCAACATAATGAATAAAATCAAAAAAACCTTCATCTAAACGGTGAAATTCATCAACAACAATCGTTTTTCCATTAGCAAGTTCTCGTTCTATTAATGAGATAAAAGTATCATACCCTATCTCTTTTTGATCTTTTTTTGAAAGAATAGTTCGATCTCGTTTTACAAAAAAATACTCGTCATATTGTAAAAAATTCTTAACAAGAAAGGTCTTACCCGTTTTTCTCCGTCCAAAGAGTAGGAGCCATTTCTTTATTTGTTTAATATCATTTACTTCGGAACGTTCTATAATCATCATAAGTATAATGCTCATTATACTTTTTATATTTTACGATAGACGTATATTATTTAAAAAGAGAATGGGCCAGGCCGTAATTATACATTTCTTATCTGGAGACATGTCAACCTGATTCCGGTTTTACCAGTTGGTTGACATATATATGTATTAGTGCCTACATCTCATAGATTTCGAAGTATGGAGCTATTATTATAAATGAAGAATCGAGTGATTCATCGATATTTGACATGTGCTCCTCATATAATTCTCCATAACCAGAGATATGAATGGAAAATAATCTATCATCTTCCTCTATAAATATTTCCCTTGTTTTTATGATTATGCCATTATATTCATAAGAAGTTACAAATTCATACGCTTCCATGCCATTAATAATCGTAGAACCTTGTGTCTCTAAGGAGTAATTTTCATAATATATCGTATAGTTACTATCATTTAATATTTTAGCAATACTCTCCGATTTTTCATTAATCTCTTCGCTCAGATTCCCACTGTAACGAGAAGGGGGACCAACCAATAGAGATAGATTTTCCCAAGACTGATTTGCCAAATAAAATATAGGAACCTGACCACCACCAGAGCTATACAAACCACCTTCTTCAACTGTCCAATCTTCTGGTAAATTCAAACCAAAACCAAATCTTGTATTTGAATAATCCAAATGATCTAATAGATCCATAGCTTCATTTTCATATTCTTGCCAGGGAGATTCGATATCTGTAACCTGATTATAGTCATAAAATAATATCTCAGTTTCATAAATTGATAAGGTGTTGTAGGTTGTATATTCCGTAACATTAAAGGAGCGGGTATGATTATTTTCTGCTTTAATGTATATTTTCTTAATTAAATAAGTATCTTTTTCAACCCAATACTTAATATTAGTATCATAGACTTGCTCAAATTCAACATGAATACTAGACTCTTCGTATCTCATAGGAAACAAATAATCCATATAAGCAGATCTCATATCGATATCTTCAAGCTTTGGAGTTACTTCTAAAGTATAACACTTACTTCCACCAACGATATCATCATCTAAAAGTTTTAATGTCGCATTTTCTAACAGAAAATGGAATTGCCTATCCAAATATGCAAAGGCATACCAATTTATTGGCTTTGTATCCCAAACATCCCAGGTAAGATTATCATAGGATGTATAAAGCGTGTCATTTTCAAAATAAAAATACCTATTTAAGAACTCTAAAGTCTCGTTATTGAGAGTTACATTTTGATTCTTAAGACTCTCAATCATTTCATCAGTTAGTTCAACATTCATGTATGTTTTTATGCGTTTATGATGAATATCAATCTCACCATCTAACGAATAAGGACCACCAGTAGGAGAATAATCTGTTGGATTTGATTCTATAGTCGTAATATCTCCTAATGAAGTGTATTTATAACTTTGCAAATTATCAAATTTTTCAATAATTTTTATTCTAATATCTTCGACATTAACATCATTGTAAGAAATACATCCACAAGCTGTAACAATGAGTAAAAAAAGAACAAGCCCAATAGCTATTTTTTCATTTTTCATCCCAATCTCCTCATATCACTAACAAATTTTTTGGTGGTTTATAACCCTGTTTTACAGATTATAATTCCGTTATTTTTCTGATTACAATCTTTTTTTCAGTAGGATAATAATCTACTCTCACTTTTTCTTTATTTTCGAAGGACGCTGCATCCGCAATTTGTTTACCGACATAGATACGATATGCACCATCTTTATCTTTGAATACCTTTCCGATATCTGTGATTGATTTTTCTGACATTTCTTTACAAATCTGTTAACTTCCTTAAATAATTATCCATTACAGATATTTACACTTCCGTAATGTTTATATACTCCCATCCATTACATATCTGTAAGGATTTGTAAATAATGGATGTTAACCCTGGAACCTGGAGACAATTCGAACGATTCATGCTAACTAGATTACATTATAACCCAAAAACTACAATAAAAGATAGAATTCGAAAATTACGACATCTCGAAAGACATGGCATAGATCTTATCGAATTTGATTCTGAACAATCCTACGACTATTTTGCAAAACGCATAGAAAACGGTACAAAAGGATATCAACTCAATCACTACATAAAAGCATTAAACTCTTGGTGTAAATTCCGAAATATCAATCATACATTTGCTACATACAAAGCGTATGAAAAACCAATAAAGGCACCAACAGCACAAGATATCAATCTCGTTTTGAAAAATTGCGATAGAAGCAGAGCAGGAAAACGAACAAAAGCCGTAATTTTCCTTCTTGCTAACACAGGCATGCGTATCGGTGAACTCTGCAATCTTAAACTTGACGATATCGACTGGAACAAAAACGAACTTATCGTTACGGGAAAGGGACAAAAAACAAGAATTATACCTGTTAAAGACTATGTGTTACACGGAACTCAACACCCCAGCTTACTAAATTTTGTTAAATATCATCGATACAAGACACATACATCATATGTTTTTACAAATAAAACAGGAAAACTTACCGAAGCACAAGCACGAAAAGACATTAAAATCGTAGCAAGAAGAGCTGGTATGGGCTGGATACATCCGCACTCGCTACGTCATTTCTATGCAACAAACCTCTTGAAACATGGAATACATGTTAAAATCGTCCAGATCCTTCTTGGCCATTCCAACATCAAAACGACATCCAGGTATCTTCACGCGGTAGAACACGATATCAGAAAAGCAATTCAAGAAACAGCCCTTGATAATATCTTATACAACGAAGGATTGTCAACGCCACTTGTAGATTTCGATAACCTTGACAAGAACTCCAGGAGAAATTGAAATGGGCCAGGCCGGAATTGAACAGGCGATCTCCGCGTTGTAAGCGCGACGTCATAACCACTAGACCACTGGCCCTTTCTGGAGGAAATAGACTTTTTCTTTTTGTAATTTGCTATTACAAGACTTGTTATCCTACCATATCCCAGAGAGGAGCGTTCCATACCTTTCTTATTTCATCAACTGAGAGATCAACAAAGTTCTTTTTTGCATCAGTTATTACCATTTTTTGACCTGAAATTGTCCCTATTTTTCGACAGTTTTTCTTCCGTGACTTAAAAAGACGCTCGAATTGTTGTTGGTACTTTGCAGGTACTTCTACAATCCATCGTGAATTTGTTTCCGAAAAGAGACGATAATCAGCTCGTAACGATGTTCCCACCATGGAGAGATCAACTGTTGCTCCTAGATTTCCCCCTATAGCCATTTCTGCAAGACAGACGCCAATACCACCTTCACTAACATCATGACATGAAGCAAGATATCTCTTCTTGTTGGCCTCTAATAAGAGCGTGCAATACTTTTGCAACTGTGTTGCATCAGTGTGCGGAACACATCCATCTTCTTTCTTTAAAAACCTGTAGTATTCAGAGCCACCACAGTCTTGTTGTGTCTCTCGTCCTACAAGATAGAGGAGATTTCCCTCCTGTTTGAAATCCACTGTAAGACACGTGCGAATATCCTCAACAATACCAATACCTACGAGTTCTGGTGTGGGTGGAACTGCTGTTTTGACTGATTCATTATAGAAGCTGACATTACCAGAAACAAAGGGAAGTCGTAATGCTCGTGCCATATCACCCAGTCCTCGACAAGCTTCGTAAAACTCACCCATTCGTTGTGGTTTTTCTGGATTGCCAAAATTCAGACAATCAAGAAGAGAATCTGGACGAGCTCCCACTGATACTAAATTTCTACACACTTCATCAACAGCAGAACAAGCCCCCCAGTATGGATCCCGTTCCATAAAGCAAGAATTGACATCTGCAGTGACGGCAAGTCCTCGATATGAATCTTCTAGCGGTTTAATGACCGAAGCATCCCCATGCGAAGAACAACCTAGTCTTCCTTGAAGAGGTTTAATGACAGTATTGCCTCTGACCTCGTGGTCATACTGTCGAATGACCCATTCCTTGGAAGCAATAGTAAGGGAAGACAAGAGGTGAAGAAACGTTTGTTGTATATCTGGTAAAGGAACTTCTGTATCTCGAGAAGGTTGGGTAGGAAGCTGATAGGGTCGAATACAGGTATCATACACCGGACCTCCAGTAAGAAACTCTAAATCCATTTCTAAAATCTTATTGTTCTTGTAGAACACGCGAATACTCTGATCTGGTATGACCTTTCCAATAGGGGCAGCTGGCACATCCCATTGCTTGCAGATATGAAGTACACGTTCCACATGTTCTGGTTTGACCAGAAACATCATTCGCTCTTGACTTTCTGAAATCCAGATTTCCCAAGGATGCAATCCTTCTTCTTTGAGAGGGACATCATCAAGATGAATTTCAGCGCCCAAGCCTGCTGCATACGCAAGCTCTCCACTGACACACGAAAGACCACCGCCGCCAAAATCTTTAAGACCTTCGAGTAATCCTTTTCGATTACATTCCAAGGTAGCATGGATGACTGGCTCTTTGGTAATCGGATCGCCGACTTGTACTGCCGAGCGACTGCTTTCTTCACTTTCGTCAGTAAGCTCAGCAGAGGCAAACGTCACACCATGGATGCCATCTCTTCCTGTTTTTCCGCCTACATAAATATACACATTACCGGGGGCCTTGGCTCGACTATGAATCATCTCACTTTTGTTCATAATGCCAATGCATCCAACATTGACCAAGCAATTCCCGGTGTATCCTGGATGAAACATGACTTGTCCACACAGCGTAGGAATCCCAATTCTATTGCCGTAATCTCGAATGCCATCTACCACTCCTTTAAAGAGATAGACCGGGTGTTTCACTCCTTTGGAAAGCTGCTTGTAGGAAGTATCTAACGGTCCAAAAAAGAGGGGATCAATAAAGGCTATGGGTTGAGCGCCCATACACACAATATCGCGTACAATGCCACCAATGCCTGTGGCTGCTCCTCCATAGGGCTCAATAGCAGAAGGATGATTGTGGGATTCTAAGGCTGCACAGTAGTAATGGTCCTTATCAAATTCCATCACGCCGGCATCCTCGCGGGCAATAATACGATCCTCTTCAATACCATAGATAAACTGTTTCAAGGGCATCTTGGAGGATTTATAGCAACAATGTTCTGACCATGCTTGACCCAGCGCCTGCAGTTCAATATCAGTTGGATTGCGTTTTTTCTGTGCAAAATAGGCTTGAATGCGCTTCATCTCTTCAAGATTCAGCGCAAGTCCCATGGTAGTACTTATTTTAAGAAGATCACCATCAGTTGCCGAGGCAAGCTCTATGTCATAACACTCAAAGGGTACCTTTTTTTTCTTAAAATATACGGATTCCACACATCCTCCCCATTTTTATTTCTTGCAAATCTCTATTTCATACTCATGAATCACGGGATTGGTAAGTAGGCGCTGGCACATCTGTTCAACGTCCTTTTGTACTTGCTCTTTACTGGTTCCATCAAGAGTAATATCAAACGTACGAATCGTTTTAGCTTCTTGTACTTGGTAAAATCCTAACAGATGAAGAGCTTTGACTGTATTAGCACCTTCTGGATCAGTCACTCCTGGTTTTAAACGAACGGTCACACGTGCTTCAAACATTCCAATCGCAGGCGAACATCAAAAAAACTGTAGATTAAGTTATCGCTTTTCAGATTCTTTCCAAGAGCTTCTTAATGTGTTGTTGAAACTCTTGAAGCGATCCTTCATTGACAATGACTTCATCAGCTGACGCAATCACCTCTCCAAGACCCCAGCCCAATTCCCGTTTATCTCGCATCATAAATTGGTCTTCTGTCTGTGTATCGTCTTTTCGTTTTCTGGACAGAGCGCGTTTCTTGCGAAGCGTATCAGAGGCTACAATAGCAATCAGGTGAAAAGTGCTTCCCAATTTGTGTTTAAAAAAATCTACTTCTTCATGATTTCGGATACCATCAATAACCAAGAGATCAGTAGGTTGCATTTTTTTGATTGTTTCCAGTGTTTTTTGTGCCCAAATATCTTTACCCTGTGATTTCCTCATGGTGGTAGCGACATGCCCCACGTTGGCATCCGTGAGCTCCAATCCCTGTCGTTTGGTTTCTTCCCAGACCATATCACCCATGCGGACAACAGGGATATTTTTCTCTTTTACCATCTGCACTGCTTCTGATTTTCCTGATAAGGGCATACCCGTAAAAGCGATGATTTTCATAATGCCTCAATTCTCAAGAGTGCAGGGGGAGCGATTTGAACGCTCGAATGCCTACGCAACAGGGTATCTCCGTATTGTGGTATTCCCTGAATACACCTAAGCCCTGCCCCTTTGACCATGCTTGGGAACCCCTGCAGTTGACCACCTCTAATATTCAAGCTAATGAAAAACCTTTGGAAAAACGTTTGTACAAAAGTACTTTATTTTTTTCCTGTTAGCAGTTTTTGTTCCCCATATTTGGTATAACATTGAGCGCAGTATTTTCGTGCAATTAATGAATGAATATGGTCCGAAATACCTTCTTCAAGGTAATAAGTTTCATC
>Ga0272441_10000188_pt1 | contig 139257 bp, 101 predicted proteins | sample SSMProp6N_FD_193582 | JGI IMG/M metagenome (GOLD analysis project Ga0272441, IMG submission 193582) | Marine sediment archaeal communities from Little Sippewissett salt marsh, Falmouth, MA, United States - SSM-Prop-6N | ecosystem: Environmental > Aquatic > Marine > Wetlands > Sediment ...
ACTGCTCAATAGGGAAGACAATCGTAAAGATGGGGCCGGTGCACATGCTTCCGGAGGTTCCGGCGACGGGGGCTCCCGGCAAACGTTGACGCGGCCGATGCTTATGGTGCCCGCCGGAGGGGGGCGGGGTCAGTCCGCGAAACCGGGGATCCGGTCGATACCCGAGCGGGACCAGGCGGCCGCCGGGACCCAGCGGACGTTTCCGCCCATGTAGAGGACGTTGCCGCCCCGTCCCTGGTGGTTGTTGAGCGCGCGCTGCGCTGGCGTGCCCTCGCCGGCCTCCAGGCCCCCGTACCAGTCCCACATCAGCGGGGTGCGGCTGTTGGGGTGCTGGCCATCGATCAGCTTGTCGCTCTCCTGGGCGATGTCCATCTCGAGGTAGCTGTCGTAGGACATCTTGGGGCCGTTGGGCCCGTGGACGTCCGGTCCTGTCAGCGAGAGGTCGATCGCGGTGGGGGCGGGTGTTCTGTCAAAGGGGCAGCGGAAGACGTCGGGGTTATCGACGTAGACGGGGTAGAGCAGCCCGGCGCTGGCGGCCGGCTCGGGTTCGTAGAAGGGGAAGCGGCCGTCGTGCTCCTCGGCGTATAGGGAGAGGGCGTGGAAAAGGACGCGCAGATTGTTCTGACAGGCGCGGTTCAGGGCCATGGAGCGGGTCTTGTGCACCGCGGGGATCAGCAGGCCGACCAGGATGCCTATGATCGCGGTCACGACCATGAGCTCGATCAGCGTGAAGCCGCGGGGCGACCGGTCCCGGGTGAAGGCGGGAGGGCTCACCGACGGAGCCTCTTCTCGAGCTGCTCGGCGGTCAGGAGCGGCAGCGTCTTGCGGGGGATGTCCTTCACCTTCTGGAAGTCGAGCCGGTCGTAAGTCCTGCGGATGTGCTCTAGCTCCTTGTCGTCGACTTCGGTGCCGGCTTCTTCCAGGGCCCCGAAACAGGCGTCGAGCATCGCCTTGTAGTGCCGGGCGTTGCTGATGCTGCCGAACCTCAGCTCGGTGAGCATGTTGCCGTAGTGCTGCGTGATCAAAGCGGTGTTGTGGCGGGTGTCGGCGGGCCTGAATTCGGCGCCGCCGAACGGGGCCTCCTTCGGGTCCGGCCGTCCCTCCAGCCAGCCCAGGTACCAGAGGTTGAAGAGGGCGATCGACAACAGCGCCAGCAATACCAGGCCGACTCCGAGGCGGCCGAACCGCAGCTTCTTGCGCAGCCGAAGAAGGCCGAGACGTCCGGGCAGGGACTTCTCCAACCTGATCTGTTCTTCGTAGTGGTTGATCTTGCGGGCCATGCCCTGGTTGCTGATGATCTTTTCGAGGCCCTCTTCGGTGATGTGACCGAGTTCGACCATCATCTCGCCGATAGGTTTGGCCGGTTTGCCCTTCTTGATGGCCATCAGCTGAGCGGTCTCGCAGGCGTTCAGCGCCCGGGTGGCCGCGCGCATCTTGGTGTCGTCCGCGCCACGCGAGCGCATGAAGCGGAGTATCACCGATCCGACCTGCTCGGTCTGCACGTAGGCGCGCTTGATGGCGTCGAGCTTCTCGGGGGTGAGGCCCAGGTCATGGAGGTAATCCTCCAGCGAGCGGCTGCCGGAGAGGCCCGACTCGGTGGCGTAGAACCTGGCGATATCCGTGCCGCTGACCAGGCCGCTTACGACCACCACTCGCAGGAGCATGGATTCGTCGAGGGGGCGTCGGAAATAGCGGTCTACATAGCCGGGCAAGGCACCCTCCTGGCGGCTCATGGAGCGGGCGATGGGAATCGAACCCACATAATCGGCTTGGAAGGCCGACGCTCTACCATTGAGCTACGCCCGCTCGGTGGTCCCCGCTCTAGCGGTCGGTCAGGGCCGCAATCCCCGGCAGCTCCCTGCCTTCCAGGAACTCCAGGCTCGCCCCGCCGCCCGTGGAGATGTGATCTATCTTATCCGCCACGCCGCTTTTCTCAACCGCCGAGACGGAATCCCCGCCGCCGATAATGCTGGTAGCGTTGCTGGCGGCCAGGGCCTCGGCCAGGCCGGTGGTGCCAGCGGAAAACTTCTCCATCTCGAAAACGCCCATGGGGCCGTTCCAGACCACGGTGCCGGCGGACGATATCCGGGCCTTGTAGGCCTCAAGGGTCGCGGGGCCGATATCCAGCGCCATCCATCCGTCGGGGATCCCGTCGACCGGCACGGTTCGGATAGCGGCGTCCTCGGCGAACCTGTCGGCCACGACGTGGTCGGTCGGCAGGAGCAGCTCCACCTTCTTCTCCTCGGCCTTGGCCAGAAGCTCCGCTGCGAGTCCCAGCTTGTCCTCTTCGACCTTGGAGGCGCCAACCGGCAGCCCCCGGGCCTTGAGGAAGGTGTAGGCCATGGCTCCGCCGATGAGCAGGGCGTCGACCTTGCCGAGCAGGTTCTCGATCACTCCGATCTTGTCGGAGACCTTGGCCCCGCCGAGAACCGCCACGAAGGGGCGCTCGGGAGACTCCAGGGCTTTGGAGAAGTACTCGATCTCCTTCTGCAGCAGCAGACCGGCGGCGGCCGGCTTCAGCAAAGCCGAGACGCCCACGTTTGAGGCGTGGGCACGGTGCGCGGTTCCAAAGGCGTCGTTGACGAAGATCTCGCCGAGCGCCGCCATCTGCGCGGCGAGCTCGGGGTCGTTGTCGGTTTCGCCCTTGTGGAAACGGGTGTTTTCCAGCAGCAGCACGTCGCCGTCGGATAGTTCAGCGGCCATGGCGGCGGTCGCTTCGCCGACGCAGTCGGGCGCGACGCGAACCTCGCGGCCGAGGAGCTCTTCGAGGCGTTGGCCCGCGGGGGCCAGCGAGAACTCGGGCTTGCGCTCTCCCTTGGGGCGACCGAGGTGGCTGGCCAGGACCAGCCTGGCACCCGCCTCGGAAAGCAGCTTGATGGTCGGAAGGGCGGCGCGAATGCGCGTGTCGTCGTCGACCTTCCCGTCCTTGAGGGGAACGTTGAAGTCCACGCGCATGAAGACCTTCTTGCCCTTGAGCTCGGTGAGCTCGGAAACGCTCATCTTTGGCATGTTGCACCTCGCAGCGGTTGAGAACCTCGCTCCTGTTGACCCCGTCTATGCGATGACCATTTTGTACCTGCGCAGCCCCGGAGTCAAGCGGACGCGAACCAGGGGCACAGGAGAAGTGGCCGGGTCCGTACCGCGTTCCATAGGGGTGCTTGCGCCTGCGCGGGCACGTAAGCGTGCACGCGCGGGTCGCCAACCCCCGGGTACGTGTACGCCATCAAGAGGAGTGCAACGAAGTTCGCGGTCCCGTCCTTCGCGGTGGGGAGTGGCTCGCGACTCGCAGGCCTGGAGGCGGCGGGGTGCTTGAGGAAGTCGGGCGGGGGTGCTAGTATTGAGCCCCATGAACAGGCCTCTTACGGTTGTCTTCGACTTCTTCGGCGTCCTGGTCGAGGAGGGCATGAGCGTAAGCGCTACGCTCTACAACATGGTCCAGGACCGGGTGGGCTTCGAGCCCATGTGGACGACTTACATGCGCCTGGCGCTGGGCAGGACCGGGAACCGCGAGTTCTGGGAACTGGTGGCACCCGAGGACACGCCCTGGCAGGACATGCAGGACCGTTTCTTCGACGCCCTGACGCCGGAAGCCGGCATAGGCGCGACGCTGCGGCAGTTCAAGGAACTGGGCGCGCGGACGGCGATCCTGAGCGAGATTCCCGACGAGTGGCTCGGACCCCTGCTGGAGCGCATGGGGATCAGACGGCAATTCGACGTGATCGTCACCAGCGGGCGGGCCGGTGTCACCAAGCCCGAACCGGAGATCTTCGAATTGCTGCTCAGCGAACTCGGCGAACCGTTGCCGGAGGAGACTCGCTACTACATAGATGATCGCCTGACCAACCTGGAGGCCGGCGAGAACTACGGACTGACCAGCATATGGATGCGGCGCGGGGCCAGCCCGGTGATCGAGTACAGCCCGCGCCACGTCGTTACGTCGGTCAACGACGCGTTGGAGGTGGTGCGGGCCGGCAAGAGCGGGCCCAACAGCTTCTCCGAAGCGCGGGCCACGGTGCTGGACGAGTTGACCCGGGCGATGCGCGAGGTGGACCAGCAGGCGGCGATGGAGATGGTCGAGCGCATCATGGCGGCCCCGCGGGTCTTCATCTACGGTCGCGGGCGCTCCGGGCTGGCGGCATGGGCCTTCGCCAGCCGACTGGCGCAGATGGGTCTGCAGGTCCACGTGGTCGGGGAAATGACCGCGCCGGCGATCAGCCAGGGTGACCTGCTGGTGGCCGCCAGCGGTACGGGCACGACCAGGACGACCCTGCTGGCCGCCGAGGAGGCGCGCCGGATCGGGGCCGGAGTCGTCGCCCTTACGACGCACCCGGAAAGCCCGCTGGGAACCGCGGCCGATGTAGTTGTGAAGGTGGAGGGCGCGACCCGGCGTCGCGCCGCCGGCGAGGAGCGCTCGGCGCAGTACGGGGGCTCGCTCTTCGAGCAGGCGCTGCTGCTGACCCTCGACTCGGTGGCCATGGTCCTCAAACGGCGGCTGGCCCGCAGCGATCTCGAAATGGACCGGCGGCACGCCAACCTGGAGTAGGATTCCGCGAAGCTTGCTGCACCTTCATGTCCGGGAGCCCCGTCAAGAGGGGCAGGCGCGGTGAGGCGCGGGGCGGCCGGGGTTCGGAGAGGAGATGCCATGAAAATCACCGTGGGCAGGCGCAAGGGCGACATTGTGGGCGAGACCAACGTGTCCCTGCAGGCCGCAGTGGACCACCTCGCCGCCCGCGGGGGCGGTACTCTGGAGATAGGCCCGGGCCGCTACCTGATGAACGACTCTTTGCGCCTGGCTGGCGGCGTGAGAGTGGTGGGCGCGGGTTCGCGCACGGTACTGGTCAAGTGCCCGGGAGTCGAAAGCCGCCTCAGGATCGACTGCGACTGGGGGCAGCTCAAGATCACGCCCGGGAGCACGAAGGGCTTCGAGGTGGGCATGGGGCTGGCGGTCACCGACCGTTTGCACGACGGGTGGCACACGACTGTCACGCGGATCGTGGCCATAGAGCGCGGCTCGCTCCACGTGGCCGACCACATGATCGGAAACTACACGACGGAGCAGGGCGGCCGGGTGGCCAACGTCTTCCCGGTCATATCCGGCGTCGAGCTCGAGAACTGCAGCATCGAGAATCTGGTCGTTGATGGCAGCGGGTCGGCCAACCCGCGGATCAACGGCTGCCGTGGCGGGGGCATATACCTGCTCAAGGCCCGGCGGTGCGCGATAGCCAACTGCACGGTTCGCAACTTCAACGGGGACGGGATCAGCTTCCAGGTTGACGAGGACTGTATCGTGGACTCGTGCACCGTCGAGCGCGTTACGGGGCTCGGCCTTCATCCCGGGACCGGCTCGGCCCGGCCGGTGGTCATGAACTGTACGCTGCGCAACAACGGCCTCGACGGGCTCTTCCTGTGCTGGCGCGTGCAGGACGGCGTCTTCGAGAACTGCAGGATCGAGAACAACGGCCGCTACGGCATCTCCATCGGCCACAAGGACACCGACAACCTCTTCCGGTCCAACGTGGTCCGGAACAATGCCCGCGACGGGATCCACTTCCGAGCCGAGAAGCGATCCAACGCCGGCAGCCGCAACCGTTTCGAGAAGAACCGCATCGAGGCCAACGGTCGGCGCAGCAACGCCGCGGCGATCAGCGTGCATCCCGCGACCGAGCGCCTGGAGTTCGTCAACAACGTGATCCGGCCCGGGCGAGCGGCGGGGAAGGGCAGGGGACAACGGGTCGCCGTCCGGCTCTGGGACGGCGCCGCCAAGCCCAGGTTGCGCGGCAATCGCATCGCCCGCCATCCCGGAGGCGAGGTCGAGAAGGCCGAGAGCGGGGCGGGGCCGGAGTGAGCCCGGGCGGCGGGGCGTAATCCCCCGATGGGCCTCTTCAAACTGCATTCGGAGTACCAGGCCCGCGGCGACCAGCCGGCGGCGATCGAGGGCATCGCCGGGGGCCTGCGGCGAGGTGAGAGAGCGCAGACTCTTCTGGGGGTGACCGGCTCGGGCAAGACCTTCGTGGCCGCAAAGGTCATCGCGGAGTTCGACCGCCCGGTGCTGGTGATCAGCCACAACAAGACCCTGGGAGCCCAGCTCTACGCGGAGTTCAAGGCGTTCTTCCCGGAGAACGCCGTGGAGTATTTCGTGAGTTACTACGACTACTACCAGCCGGAGGCCTACATCCCCCAGAAGGACATCTACATCGAGAAGGACGCCTCCGTCAACGAGAACCTGGACCGCCTGCGCCTGGCGGCGACCAGCTCGCTGATGTGGCGGCGGGACGTGATAATCGTGGCTTCGGTGTCATGCCTCTACGGGCTGGGCTCTCCCGCCGACTACCTGGAGATGATGGTCAAGCTGGAGCGCGGCGACGAGGTGGAGCGGCGCGCGCTGCTGACCAAGCTGGCGCAGATCCAGTACCTGCGCAACGACACCGCTTTCGAGCGCGGGACCTTCCGCGTGCGCGGCGATGTCGTCGATATATGGCCGGCCTACGAGCAGCTTGGTTTGCGGATCGAGCTGGACTTCGACCAGGTTGCGCGGATCAGCGAGTTCAAACCCGGCAGCGGCGAGATCGTCGCGGAGCACGAGCAGGCCTACGTCTACCCGGCGAAGCACTTCGTGCTGCCGGAGGGCACCGTGGAACGGGCGATGGCCGGGATCGATGCGGAACTGACCATGCAGCTCGACTACCTCAAGGGCAGGGGCAAGCTGCTGGAGGCCCAGCGCCTGGAGAGTCGGACACGTTACGACATGGAGCTGCTCGAGCAGGTGGGCTACTGTCCCGGCGTGGAGAATTACTCGCGGCACCTCTCGGGCCGGGAGCCCGGCAGCCGGCCTTACTGCCTGTTCGACTACTTCCCAGACGACTACCTGCTTTTCGTGGATGAGAGCCACGCGACGATCCCGCAGATCCGGGCCATGTACCGCGGCGACCAGGCGCGCAAGCAGACTCTGGTGGACCACGGCTTCCGCCTGCCCAGCGCGCTGGACAACCGGCCGTTGAAGTTCCCGGAGTGGGAGCAGATGGCCGGCCAGACCGTGTTCATCTCCGCTACGCCCGGGCCCTACGAGCTCGAGAAGTGCGGCGGCGCGGTTACCGAACTGGTGGTCAGGCCCACCGGGCTGGTGGACCCACCGATCGAGATCCGCCCGGCCGAGAACCAGGTGACGGACGTTGTCGAGGAGATCGGAAGGCGGGTGGCCGCCGCGCAGCGGGTGCTGGTCACCACCCTGACCAAGCGTTCCGCCGAGCGCGTCGCCGAGTACCTCGAGGAGAAGGGCCTGCGCAGCAAGTACCTGCACTCCGAGATCGATGCCTTCGACCGCGTGGAGATCCTCCGCGACCTGCGCAGGGGGGAGTTCGACGCCCTGGTGGGCGTCAACCTCCTCCGCGAGGGTCTGGACCTGCCGGAGGTTTCGTTGGTGGCGGTGCTGGACGCAGACCGCGAGGGCTTCCTGCGCAGCGAGACCTCCCTGATACAGACCATCGGCAGGACCGCGCGCAACGTGGACGGCAGCGTGATCCTCTACGCCGACCGCGAGACGGGCGCGATCCGGAAAACGATCGAGGAGACCACCCGCCGCCGCCAGCGGCAGCTGGAATACAACCGTGAGCACGGGATAACGCCGGAGACGGTTCGCTCGGAGATCAAGGAGGGGATCGTCGAGATCCTGGAGGCCCGCCAGATCTCGGAGCAGGCTGCGGGTTTCGGCGGGGAGGAAGCCGCCGCCAACGCCCGGACGATAGCGGGACTCGAAGAGGAGATGTTCCGCATGGCTGAGGAACTGCGCTTTGAGGAGGCGGCGCGGATGCGCGACCGGATCCTCGAACTGCAGGGCAGGGAGAACTCCTTCCCGGTGCGGCGCGGGCCGCAGAACAAGCGTGGCCGGAAGGGTGCCAGGGGCTACAAGCCCGGCAGCCGCGCGAAGCGCGGCGGGTTCCGGAGGCGCTAGCCGGGCGGTTGAGTGACGACCGGCCGCCGGGCTCCGGCGGGGTGGTGCATATCGGGTTGTCAAGTTAAACGTGTGAAAAATGTCACCCCGTAAACGTTGTGGGTGCATAAACTTAGGGTGCACCGCCGAACTCTTCTCCGGCGGCAAGGCGCAGAAACGTGCTATAATACCAGCAAGGAGCAGGCGCAGGAAATGCCCTCGTGCGGGGCTGCATCCGGTCTGCAGCGTGATTTGATGTTGTGCCACGTCGATTACATCAAGTGGGAAGGCCTTCGGCCGCTGGCAGGTGGGTCTGGCGGTGCCTTCGAGGGTCGGCCGCCCTAGCACCCTATAGACGCCCGTTTTCCGCGAACCTGAGTTGACGCCAACCGGGAGGGCCTCCCGGTGCCCGGTGTTTCTGGCACCGCGGGCGCCCGCCCAATGATCTAGGACCGGCCGCAGGCTTGTGGCCGGACCGGGATAGTTGCACCCATGATTGCCCACGTAAGCGACTCACCGTTCGGGGACGTGCGCGAACGGCTCCCCGATTCACTTCTGAAGAAACTTGATGCCGACGGCCAGGCGATAGGGGAAATCCGCGAGGCCGCGGCGTCGGATCTCAAGCCCGATGGCCGGTACGGCGAGGAGTGGCTGCTGGTCACCGGCAGCCAGCTCTTGGTCTACTCGATGGAGGAGCCCGGAGCGCGCCGCGAGCCGTTGCCGGATCCGTCCGAATGCCTCGAGCCGGACCCCACCGCTCGCCAGGAGAGGGAGCCCGCCCCGGGGATGGAGGACGATCTCTGCGGCGAGGAACTCGATCTCGCGGACGACCCCGGTGACGGCTGGTTGCCGGAATCCGGGATGGCAATGGTCGAATTGCCGGACCCGGATGAGAAGGTCACCTGGAGACTGCGCCGCAGGCTGCCGTTGAGCACTGCGGCCAGGGCCGGGACCAACACGCTGACCTGCGGGGGAGAACTGACCGTTGAGGTCGGAGGTCTGCCCCAGAGGCTGATGCTCTTCAGCGCCGCGCTGTTCGACGAGTTCGTCGCGCTGCGCGTGCGCATCGCGGCGCTGGCGCAGGGAAGGGAAACGGAGCTCGAGGAGGACGGCCGCGTCCGCGGCAGCAGGTGCCGGGATTGCGGCCGGGCCCTGGAGCCCGGCACGGAAGAGTGCCCGCATTGCACGGGCCGTGGGAGGGTGCTGTTCCGGCTGGTGCGCCTGGCGATGCCGTACCGGGCGCGCCTGGGGGTTATCCTCGGCCTGCTCCTGCTGGGGGTGGGCATCGGCCTGGTTCCACCCTTCCTGGTCAGAACCCTCATCGACAGGGTGCTGACCAGCGGCGAGCGCCCCGATTGGCTGCTGCCCCTGGTGCTGAGCATCTTCGTTCTGCAGGGCACGCGGGCGGTGATCAACATGGTTCACGGCCGCCTGGCGGTGGGAGTGGGCTCGCGCCTGACCACTGACCTGCGGCGCAGGCTCTTCGCCCACCTGACCGGGCTGTCGGTCTCGTTCTTCGATCGCACCCAGGTGGGGCGGCTGATGACCCGCGTGGCCCAGGACACCGAGGAGTTGCACGTCTTCATCGGGCAGGCACTGCGGGGCTTCCTGGTGCCGGGTGTGATGGCCGTGGGCATAACCGCGATGCTCTTCTGGCTGAACCCGGTGCTGGCGGTTTACGTGCTGCTGCCGATTCCGCTGGTGGCGGTGGCCACCTACTTCTTCTACCGGTCCATAGCCCCGCGCCACCAGCGCTACTACAAGACCCGCTCGAGGATCAACGCCTTCCTGAACACCTGCCTTTCGGGTATCAGGGTCGTCAAGGCCTTCGGGCAGGAACCGCGCGAGCAGACCCGTTTCGCCGAGCACAACGAGGGACTGCGTTCGGCGCGAATGGCCGTGGACCAGGTATGGGCGGTCTTCTTTCCCGGCGTGCTGCTGGCGTTCCAGAGCTCGGTCCTGCTGGTCTGGTATTTCGGCGGCAGCCGGGTGCTGGCCGGCGAGGTCTCGCTGGGCACGATGATGGCCTTCCTGGGTTACCTGGGCATGCTCCACGGCCCGGTGTCGGTGCTCAGCCAGGTGGGGCAGTGGCTGACCCGCAGCCTGACCAGCGCGCAGCGCATATTCGAGATGCTCGACCGCAAGCCGGAGATCGTCGAACCTGAATCCCCGAAGGATGTGGGGAACTTCCGCGGCGAGATAGAGTTCCGCAACGTTACCTTCGGCTACGTTCCCAACCAGCCGGTGCTGCGCGACGTCAGCTTCCGGGTGCGGCCGGGCGAGGTAGTCGGCGTGGTGGGACGCAGCGGCGCCGGGAAGACCACGCTGGCCGGGCTGACCGCCCGTTTCTACGACCCGCAGAAGGGGCAGGTTCTGCTCGACGGCCGGGATGCCAGGACGATTTCCTCCGCGGACCTGCGCCGGCACGTGGGCCTGGTGCTGCAGAGCCCCTTCATATTCCGCGGGACGATTGCCGAGAACATCGCCTACGGCAAGCCGGGGGCCAACCGCCAGGAGGTGCTGCGCGCGGCCACCGCGGCCGACTGCCACGAGTTCGTGTCGAACATGCCCCTGGGCTACGACAGCGAGGTCGGCGAGCGCGGCGCGGGGCTCTCCGGCGGGGAGAAGCAGCGGGTGTCCATCGGCCGGGCGATCCTGCACGACCCTCAGGTGCTGATACTCGACGAGGCCACCAGCTCACTGGACACCGAGGCCGAAAGGCTGATCCACGAGGCGCTGGCGCGCCTGGTGAAAGGGCGCACCACCATGATCATCGCCCACCGGCTCTCCACGCTGCGGGGCTGCGACCGGATCCTGGTGATGGATCGCGGCCGGCTGGCCGAGAGTGGCACGCACGAGAGCCTGATGCGCATGCCCGGGGGAATCTACCGCGGGCTGGTGGAAAGCCAGGACCGGGTTCCGCTGAAGTCCGGAGCCGGGACCGTCCCGGCGGCCTGACGCGACGGCGCGCCTGGCTGCGATCAAGAGATCACGAGATCACGATCAACAGACAATCCGAGGAGAGATCAAGATGAGTTCCACAACCAGAATCTGGCAGGAACCTTTCGCCGCGGAGGGCGAGTTCCGCGAACTGCCCCCGCAGAAGACCACGCTGACCCTCTCGAGAGGGCACTGCCTGCGCCTGACGCTGGAGGGAGAATTCTCTTTCCGGTCGGTGCGCCTGATGCGCTGTTTCCCCATCAGCGACCCCGAAAGGCACATCTCGGTGCGCTGCGCGCTGACCGAGAACAACCCGGAGATCGGGATGATCCGCGACCTGCGCAAGCTGCGGCCGGCTGACCGGCGCCTCGCCGAGCAGCACCTGACTGGGAGCTGCCTGGTGCCCAGCATCAGCGAGGTCCGCGCGCTGCGGCGCGACTTCGGGTACCTCTACTGGAAGGCCGAGACGGACCGCGGCGAACGCGAGTTCGCGACAAAGGATTCCCAGGACGGCGTGACCAAGCTGCCCGACGGGGGCGCGGTGGTCACCGATACCGACGAGTGCCGATACCGGATCCCGGCGGTCCAGACCATGAGCAGGGCGACCAGGTCGCTGTTGGCCAGGTACCTGTTTCTGTAGGGAGGGCGCTTTTCTAGGACCTGGCGGGCCGGCGGCCCGCAGGGCGAACGCAGGATGGAAGCTGGCGCGAAACTCGACTTTACCGGGGAAGGAAAATGGACGCAGGCAGCAGCAGTACGGAGATGAGGGACGGCCTTGCGGGGGCGTGGGGAACGACTCGAGGTGGAACCGCACTTGCGGTTCGCGGGGAGGACACATCCAGCCGTGGGGTGTGCCGGGACCACCCCGCGAGGGTGCGCAAGCTCTTCGCGGCCCTGGACCTGGGCCGCGAGGGCCTGGAAGCGGTGAGGGGGGCGGCCGAAGAGGGGGACTGGCCCGCGGCGTGCGACGAGCTGATCGCCTACTACCGCGGCGGGGTTAGCCCCGAAAACCTGCGCGGGGAGCCGCGGCCGCGGCGCGCAGCGAGCGAATTGCCGGACCGTGCCAGGGGACTGCTCAAGGCGGCCGACGCCATACTGGAGGACACCTTCACGATCCAGGCGGTGACCGCCAGACAGCCGCGCCTCGCCGGCGGAGGCCTGAACTGGGCGCACAACGGCCCCCTGGGCGACCGCGAGTGGGGTTGGCTGCTCAACCGGCACAGCATATTCAGCACCCTTCTGCGAGCCTGGCGCACCGGGGGCGACCCGAAGTACGCCAGGCGCTTCGACGCGCTGATCCGCGATTGGGTGGCGGGCTGCCCCTACAGCGGCCACCGCACCGGATCGGCGCAGTGGCGCAGCCTGGAGACGGGCCTGCGCATGCGCGGTTCATGGCCGGCGGTCTTCTACGGTTTCCAGGGCGCGGAGGAGTTCAGCCCCGCGGGGCGGATCCTGATGCTCAGCAGCATCCCGGATCACGCGGACACCTGTATGCGCCTGCACGGTGGGGGCAATCACTTCCTGATGGAAATGATGGGGCTGGCCAGCGCCGCGACCTACTGGCCGGAGTTCGCTGAATCGAAGAGCTGGTTCGACTTCGCGCTGGCGGGCATCGCCCCCGAGGTGCAGCGCCAGGTGTATCCCGACGGGGTGCAGGACGAGATGAGTGCCTGCTACCACCACGTGGCCACCCATAATCTCCAGGACATGGCGGACCTGGCCGGGAGGGCGGGGCGGGAGATGCCTGCCGGGTACGTCGAGGGCCTGGAGCGGCTGTGGGACTTCGTGGCCTACTCCCAGCGGCCCGACGGGGCGGGTCCGCTGAGCGCGGACTCCGACCGGGTCAGCTTCCGGGGGGCGTTGCAGAAGGCCGCGGGCAAATACGGGCGCCCCGACTGGGCCTTTCTGGCCTCGCTGGGAGAGCAGGGTCAGCAGCCGGAAGGGTTGCCCTCCAGGGTCTGGCCCGACTCCGGCCAGGTAGTCATGCGCAGCGGCTGGGGGCGCGAGGCCCACTGGGGATACTTCGATGCCGGGCCTCACGGCGGCTGGCACGGACACTACGACAACCTGCACCTGTCGATCGCGGCCGGTGGCCGCGACCTGCTGGTGGACTCCGGGCGCTACTGCTACAAGTCAGACCGCTGGCGGGACTACTTCAAGGGCTCGGCCGCTCACAACGTTGTGCTGGTCGACGGGCTCGGCCAGAACGATTCCGGACGGGGTTCGGTTCTGACCCGGCACCACCGCGTTCACCCCGCGTTCGACTACGCCAGGGGTGACTTCGAGGGCGGCTTCGACGCGATGGCGGCGACCCGCCACTCGCGCGCGGTGGTCTACCTGCGCGGGCTATTCTGGCTGGTCTTCGACCGGGTTTCGAGCAACTGGCCCCGCAGGCTGGAAGCGCTCTGGCACTTCCACCCGGAGTGTACCGTGGAAACCGCCGGGCTCCAGACTTGCTCGACCGATGCCGGCGCCGCCAACCTGCTGCTGGCGCCCGCCGGTGGACCGGACTGGAAACTGGAGCTGGTCCGGGGCCGGGAGGAGCCGGGCATCCAGGGCTGGTACAGCTCGACCTACAACGTCAAGGAGCCCAACACCACCGCTGTCTACTCAGCGGAGGCCGATGCCGAAGCGACGTTTGCGTGGGGACTCTTCCCGGCGGAGGGCGAGGTCCCGGAGCCGGTGCTCGAATGCCTGCCGGCGCCCCGGGGCGCGCAGCGGGTGCGGGTGACCTGGGGTCAGGGCCTGTGCGTCGAGGTCGCCGTGCGTTTCGAGGGCCGGGAACCTGTGCCGCTCTCCGGCGGGCTCGAGTTCGACGGCGACTGCGCGATCATCGGCCTGCAGGCGCGCCCGCTGGTGGCCGGCGGCAGGGTTTCCGACGGGGCGGGTAGGAACCTGGCGTCCCACGACTACGGCGCGGCCCGGGCGGTCTGATTCCTGCGCAGGCTTCCAGGGTGAGCAGGCCCGGCGGCCCGGAATGGGATTGGAAAGGACCGGGCCGATGGGGTTAGAATCCGGGGCCAGCAGGCGGCGAGGGTGCCGCCAGTTGCCCGGAGGTGGACTATGGCCAACGTGAGATCGCTCGAACTCGACAGGTCGCAGCTGGCGACGCGCAGCTTCGTCTGCGGGGTCTACGCCTGGATGTGCTTCGGATTGGGTCTAACCGCCGCGGTGGCCATGCTGGTGGCCACTACGCCGACCCTGGTCGAAGCCATAGTCATGAACCGCGGCCTGTTCTTCGGGTTGATCATCGGTGAACTGCTGCTGGTCATGGCCCTTTCGTGGGGAATAGGCCGCGTCTCCGCGCCAGTGGCCATCGGAATGTTCCTGCTCTACGCGGGGATCAACGGCCTGACGCTGTCGGTCATTTTCCTGGCATATACCACGGCGTCGATCGGCTCGACCTTCTTCGTCACCGCCGGCACCTTCGGGGCCATGAGCGTCTACGGCTACTTCACCAAGCGCGACCTGACCAGCCTGGGCAACATCTGCTTCATGGCGCTGATCGGACTGATCATCGCCTCGGTGGTGAACATCTTCATGGGCAGCGCGATGCTCTACTGGGTGACCACCTACCTGGGCGTGGGCGTCTTCGTCGGCCTGACCGCCTACGACACCCAGAAGATCAAGAGGATCGGTCAGTCGGTCGACGCCGCCTCGGAGGTCGGCCGCAAGGCCGCGATCCTCGGCGCCCTGGCGCTCTACCTGGACTTCATCAACCTGTTCCTGTTCCTGCTCAGGATCTTCGGCAGGCGGCGGTAGGGCCGGCCGGCGCGCCCAGGCCACAGCGAGCGAAAGACCTCCGGAGCCCTGAGCCCTGAGCCGACGGTCCCGGAGCGGCTCAGTCCTCGAAGGTGTGTGTCAAGGCGCCCACCGTTACGGTGATCCGGGCGCCGTCGCGCTTGAATGACGTCTTGGGCATGGCCGCGCCGGGGGTGTCGCAGGCGTAGAGGATGTGGAGGTAGTCCAGCTTCCTCTGGCTGTCGTCCGCCGGGCGGACCAGCAGGCTCTTGCGCCCGCTCTTGTGGCCGCCGGCGTCGGCGCGGAGCTCGATCCTGGCGTCCGCGGGTAGCAGCGTCCTGCAGAACAGGGTGCCCTCGCCCTGCACGGTCCGGGCCAGTCGGCCCTGGAGGTCGGCCTTGCCGCAGAGGTGCAGCCACCAGTTCTGCTCCACCTTGAAGGGCAGTTCCTGCGCTGCCCGGGCGGCGGTGGAAGCCGCGACGAGAACCGCCGTGGAGACGGTGATTGCGAACGTCTTGCGCATACCTGGACCTCCCGCAAGCGGCGCCGGAATGCGTGGGACAACCTGCTGACTCGAATATACCGCAGCCCAGCGGAGGTCGAGCCTCAAATGTGGTTGAGGTGGGCCGGGCGGGTCCTTACTCTGACCGGCCAGGACGTATCTTGAAGCCAGAAAGTCCCCTCAGCAAGATCGTCCCGGGAGCGTGTGCTGCGGTTCTTCAAGTAAAGGCAAGAGACCCCATACGGTCTGAGGTCATTCTTGACGGCTAGTTGCAGCAGGGGTAACATCAACTGCCGGGAACCGGTTGCAGGCATGCCGGAACAGCGATAGGACGGGGGACAGGTGGGAAGTGTGACAGGGCTTCAGGCTTCGGGAGAAGTTCTTCTTGGCTGACAAAGAGAACCCGCTTGGTGCTGGTCAGGTCGTGACCGGTTCCATCTTCGACGAACCCATGCGGGTGGAGTCCATAACGAGGATTGACCGTGGCCAGTGGTCTGTGGGACTTGTGGGAACCCGTTCTGAGCGCTTCCGGAGGGCATCGCTATCGGACGAGGATATTTCCGCCCTGAAAGTACTTGATAATACGCGAATGTACGGTGGCGACGGATGCCTCCTGCGTCTCGGCCTGCAAGCCCATTCTCTGGGCATCGCCTGGGAGTTTGATCCGTACTTCGGACTGTCGATCTCTCGTGTCGACCCCCTGCCGCACCAGTTGGAAGCAGTTTACGACAACCTGTTGCGGCTGGCGCGCGTGCGCTTTCTACTGGCCGACGACGCCGGGGCAGGAAAGACGGTCATGGCCGGGCTACTCATCCGCGAGCTGCAGCTTCGCGGGCTGGCCGAGCGGATTCTGGTGATTTGCCCGGCGAACCTCGCTTTTCAGTGGCAGCGGGAGCTCAAGGAGAAGTTCGGCGAGAAGTTCCTGGTTCTGAAGGGCGGGGACATCCGTGACCAGTTCGGCGTCAACCAGTGGCTGGAACAGAACCGGGTTATCACCTCGCTGGATCTGGCCAAACGCGACGAGATACTGCCGGGGCTGAAGCAGGTTCGCTGGGATCTGGTGATTGTCGACGAAGCGCACCGTATGTCCTGGACGCCGCCGGCGCGCAAGACGGCCCGCTATGCCCTGGGCGAACTCCTGCGGGACACGTCCGACCACCTTCTGCTCCTGACGGCAACGCCGCACAAGGGCGACCCGGTCAACTTCACGTTGTTTCTGCAGCTTCTGGATGCCGACGCCTACGCCGACGTGCGATCGATACGCGAGGCCATGGAACGGCGTCGCGCGCCTTTCTACCTGCGGCGCACCAAAGAAGCCATGGTCTACTTCCCCGAACGGCGCCCGGACGGGACCTGGGCGGCCGAGAGGATCTTCACGAAACGCATCCCGCACACCGTCGACTTCCAGATGGACGGTCCGGAGTTCGAGCTCTATCGTGAGGTCACCCGCTTCGTGAAGCGTCAGTGCGCGCGGGCTGCTGCCCAGGGCGATGACCCCCGCGCACGCGCGGTGGGCTTTCTCATGTCGCTCTACCAGCGCCGGCTGGCCTCCAGTACCCACGCCATGCGCCGCAGTCTGGAGAATCGCGCGCGCAGGCTGGAAGAGGGGCTCAAGCGCGCTCAGGAGCTCGCGCGTCTGGCCCCGCCGGACCTGCCAGATCAAGAAGAGATCGAGGAGATGGAGGAGACTGCCCGGGAGCGCCTGGAGCAACTTCTCGAGGCCATCACCCTGGCTGGAAACGCCGAACAGGTTCGCGAGGAAGTGGCAGAGTTGCGCGAACTTTCTGGAAGGGCCGCTGAGGTCGAGGGTTCGGGGGCCGAGGCCAAGCTCAGCAAGCTGCGGGACTTGCTTCACAAGGAGGGTTTCTTCGACCACCGGGAGAAGCGCCTGCTTATCTTCACCGAGTTCAAGGACACGCTGGATTATCTGGTAGAGAAGCTGAAGTCCTGGGGCTTTGATGTCGGCTGCATACACGGCGGAATGAAGCCGGGCTCGCGCGACGAACCGGGGACGCGCCTGTTCGCCGAGCAGCAGTTTCGCGATGGGAAGATACAGGTTCTCGCCGCCACCGAGGCGGCGGGGGAGGGGATCAACCTCCAGTGCTGCAACATCCTGTTCAACTACGACATCCCCTGGAATCCCAACCGGCTCGAACAGCGCATGGGCCGCATCCACCGCTACGGCCAGCGCAGCGACTGCCTGATCTTCAACTTCGTGGCCACCAACACCATCGAGGGCCGGGTGCTCCAGCGCCTGCTGGACAAGCTCCAGGAGATCCGGGATGCGCTCGATGACGATGCTGTGTTCAACGTCGTCGGAGAGGTGTTGCCCGCGGCGCACGTCGAGCGCATACTGCGCGACTACTACGCCGGCAGGCTCGGCGACGCCGATCTGGAAGACCGCCTGCTTCGGGATGTGGACGAGGGGCAGTTCCGGGCCATCTGTCAGAATGCGTTGGAGGGCCTGGCCTCCAAGAAGCTCAACCTCGAAATGCTCGTCGAGCGCCGGGCTCGCGCACAGGAACGACGCGTTGTTCCCGAGACCATCGCCCGGTTCATGCGCGAGGCGGCCGGTTTTGTCCCCTTCGCTATGAAACCCCTGGGCGGCATTCAGCATGCCTTTGAGCCAGCGCGCACGCCTCAGGTGCTGCGCCGGCATGAGCGCGACCCTGACTGGAAGCTGCCGGCCCTGGCCAACAAGTACCCGCGCTGTTCCGCCGACCGGGATGCTGCCGAAGAGAACAGCCTGGAGTGGGTAACTCCCGGTCATCCGCTTTTCGAAGCCCTGCGGCGGCATACCCTGCAACTGGCGCGGGAAAGCTTCGCAAAGGGCGCATGCTTTTACTCTCTGCAGCACGACCGTCCTGCGAGGATCGACTTCTATCGCGCTCGTGTGGTGGACGGTCTCGGCCACGTGGTCCACGAACGTCTTTTGGCCGTCGAAACCGCCGAGGACGGGGACAAACGCCTGCGGGAACCGGGCATGCTTGGCAATTTCACGCCCGTCGAGGTAGCCGATCCGCTGCCGGAGGTCGCTTCGGCCCCCGAGCCGACCGCCTGGCTGCACCAGCACGCCCTGCAGCCCTTCATCGAAGAAACGAGGCGCGAGCGCCTTGCCGAGGTGGAGCGCATCGCCGAGCATGTCGACCTGTCGCTGACCGAACTGCTGCAGCGCGCCGACGAGGAAATCGGCAAGGCCGGCGAGGACAAGGAGAAGGGCAGACCGGGGGCCGAAGGCCGCCTGGCCCAGGCCGAAGGCCGCCACGCCGAACTCCTCTCCCGGCGCGACCGCCGCCGGCAGGAACTCGAGCGTCAGCGGTCGCTGTCGCTCCAGGGGGTAGAGCTGCTGACCAGCGTGCTGGTCCTGCCGCATCCCGAGCGCGAGGCTCCGGATGTCAAACATCTCCGCCAGAATCTGGAAACCGAGGCCACCGCCATGCGCGTAGTGATAGAGCACGAGCGCGCCCGGGGGCGCCAGGTCTACGACGTTCACGAGAAGAACCTGGGATACGACGTCACCAGCCTGGATTTGAGCTCGGGCGAACTCCGGCTCATCGAGGTGAAGGGCCTTGGCGCCGCAACCGGCACCATCCTGCTCACGCCTAACGAGCGGCGCGTTGCCGAGGACCGCCGGGACTGTTACTGGCTCTACATCGTCACTAACTGCGATGAGAAGCCGGCGCTCCAGGAGCCCGTGCAGGACCCCGCGCGCCTTGAGTGGCACGAGGTCTCGAAGGTGGCGCACTACTACCTGTCGGTGAATGCGATGACGCGGCCGATGGAGGTGCGGGATGAAGATCCCGGATATGGAGACAGGGGAAGATGACGCCGGGCTCGGGAAGACGGAAGCCTCGGAGGGGGTCCGAATACGGCCTTCTGCTTGAGGATGTAGCCGGCATCATTGAGGAAGCCAGAAGGTCGGCGGTCAGGGCCGTGAATGCGGCGATGACAGCCGCCTATTGGCTCATCGGACGGCGGATCGTGGAAGTGGAACAGGGCGGAACGACAAGGGCCGTCTACGGGGAAGCCCTGCTGAAGGAGCTTTCAGCCGATCTGACCATGCGCTACGGCCGGGGCTTCGGTGTCGACAACCTGCAACGTTTCCGGCTTTTCTACCTGGAATACCCCCAAGACCAGATTTACGCGACAGGGTCGCGTAGATTGTCGGGGGGGCAGTTGGTGGCAAAACACGCGACGGTGTCGCGTATTTCAGAGGTGTTCCCTCTGCCCTGGTCATCCTACGTGCGGCTTCTTTCCGTCAAGAACCTTCACGCCCGCAGATTCTATGAGGCGGAAGCGTTGCGGGGCGGATGGTCCGTGCGGCAGCTCGACCGCCAGATCAACTCCCAGTTCTATGAGCGGACCGCGATGTCCAGGAACAAGGCCGCCATGCTGGCCAAGGGGCAGAAGAAGCAGGCTGGGGATCTTGTCAGTCCCGAGGAGGCGATCAAGGACCCCTGCCTTCTGGAGTTTCTGGATCTGAAAGATGAATACTCGGAGAGCCAACTCGAAGAGGCCCTGATCCGACACCTGGAGACATTCCTGCTTGAGCTTGGAGATGACTTCTGCTTCGTCGGGCGCCAGAGGCGACTCCGCATCGGGAACGCGTGGTACCGCGTGGATCTACTCTTCTTCCATCGTTCGCTGCGCTGCATGGTGGTAATTGATTTGAAGATTGGCCAGTTCAATCACGCCGATGCGGGCCAGATGCACATGTACCTCAGCTACGCTCGCAAGCACTGGGTCCGGGAAGGCGAAAACCCGCCGGTCGGCGTTATTCTCTGCGCGCAGAAGGACGAAGCTGTTGCCGAGTACGCGCTTGATGAACTGCCCACCAAGGTAATGGCAGCCGAGTATCGCACAACGCTGCCTGACGAAGATGCACTGGCGGCAGAGATCGAGCGGACGAGGGAAGCGCTTGAAGGAGGTCGTCTTCTTGAAGGTGGCAAGCGCCGCACCAGATCGTTCGCTACCAAAAACGCCCGAAGAAGGAAGCAGAAGGAACATAAGAAGAGCCCGGCGAAAACAAGAGGCAGTAGGGTCGCCAAGCGGAAGGGCAAGAAGTGATTTACGCCCTGTGCGCTTTGGCGGGCCTGGTCCTCGGCGCCATTGTGACCTGGCTCATCGCCTCCGCCCGGGCGGCCAGGGCCGTGGCCGGCAAGGTCGAGGAACTCGGTAGCCAGGTGTCATCGGCGCAGAGCCGTGCTTCGGGGCTCGAGGCCACGGTGGCGGAATTGCGGGAGCAGAACCGCAAGGCCGGCGAAGAGACCGCCGGCCTCAGCGAGTGCCTGGCCGCCGAGAAGAGCGCCCGGGTCAAGGCCGAGACCCAGTTGGAGGAGACCGTTCGCCGGCTCGAAGAGGAGAAGAAGCTCCTCGACGAGGCCAAGACCAAGCTGGCCGATACCTTCAAGGCCCTGGCCGGGGACACGCTGAACAAGAGCACGGGCGAATTCCTGAAGCTGGCCAAGGAGACCATGGACAAGGTCCTGAGCGACGCCCGCGGGGACCTGGGCAAGCGCCAGGAGGCCATTCAGGGCGTGGTCAAGCCGCTCTCTGAATCGCTGAAGAAGTTCGAGGAACACGTCCGGGGCATTGAGAAGAACCGGCAGGAAGCCTACTCGGGCCTCAGCGAGCACCTCAAGCTGCTCTCCACCAGCCAGCAGCAGCTCCAGAAAGAAACGGCCAACCTGGTCACGGCTCTGCGCAAGCCTCAGGTTCGCGGCCGCTGGGGCGAGATGACCCTGCGCCGCGTGGTCGAACTCGCGGGGATGTCCCATCACTGCGATTTCGCCGAACAGGTCAGCAGTGCGGGGGAGGGGGGCAGACTGCGGCCGGATCTCATGGTCAGGCTCCCTTCCGAACGCGAAATAGTCGTCGACGCCAAGGTGTCGCTGGAGGCGTACCTCGATGCGGTATCCGCCGAGTCCGACGAGGAGCGCAAGACGGCCCTGAACCGGCACGCCGCCCAGGTCCGTACGCACATGAACTCGCTGGCTGACAAGGCCTACTGGAAACAGTTTACGAATGCGCCGGAATTCGTGGTCATGTTCATCCCTGGGGAGTCCTTCTTCGGCGCGGCCGTCGATGCCGATCACAGCATCATCGAGGACGGCCTGGAACGCAGCGTGGTCCTGGCCACGCCGACCACGCTGATCGCCCTGCTGCGCGCGGTGGCCTACGGCTGGCGCCAGGAGCAGGTGGCCCAGAACGCCCGCGAGATCAGTGATCTTGGCCGACAGCTCTACGAGCGCATGAAGATACTCGCCGACCATGTCGGCGAGATCGGCAAGGGGCTGGAGAAGGCCGGCTCGGCGTACAACAGCGCCGTGGGCTCCATGGAGGCCCGTGTCCTGCCCGCCGCGCGAAGGTTCAAGGAACTCGGCGCGGCGACCGGCGCGGAGGTCCCCGCCCTCAAGCCGGTGGAGACCGCGCTCCGGGGGTTGACGGCGCCGGAGTTGGTGGGGGAGAGCAAACACATGAATGATGATGGCGCGACCCCAGATGGATCCGGGACACTATTGGTCAATGAGGGCGAGGGGAGCGCTGCAGCCCACTCGGGAGATGACAATGCTTGAGAAGATAGTCCGCATCAGAAGCATTGGTCGATTCACAGATTGCGCAGCAAGCGGAGATGTGACACTTGGCAGGTTGACATTATTCTATGCACCCAACGGGCGCGGCAAGACGACACTGTGTGCCGTACTCCGGTCGTTGAAGACGGGCGAGAAGGAATTCATCACGGAGCGCAAGACGCTTGGCACAGATTCCCCAGAAGAAGTGCACTTCCGAATTGGGGGAAATAACCACAGATTCGCGAACGGCACTTGGGATCGGGAGCATCGGGACATTCTTATTTTTGATTCTGTATTCGTGAACGAGAACGTGTATTCGGGGGACTATGTCGATCATGCGCACAAGAAGAATCTGTACCGCGTTATCGTGGGCGCGCAAGGCGTACAGCTCGCCCGGCAGGTCGAGACGCTGGACGGACAGATCCGTACTGCGAGCACCGAACTGCGAAGCAAGAGGGACGCTGTATCCAAGTGTATGCCGGATGGAATGAGTGTGGACGATTACCTGCAGTGGCAACCGGTTGTCGGTATCGACGACCAGATTCGGCGAAAGACAGAAGATCTGAGTGCCCGGCAACGAGCTGCAGCCAGGTCTGGAGAGATCCACGCCAAAGGACTGTTCCTTAGAGTCGAGCTTCCTTCACTGCCACAGGATTTCGCTGCAGTCTTAGACAAGCAACTGACAGATGTCGTAGCGGATGCCGAAGCGAAGGTGCGACAACAGATCGCCCGGCACGAAATGGGTCCGCAGGGAGAATCCTGGCTATCCAAAGGCTTGAAGTTTGTTAAGGGGGGCCTGTGTCCCTTTTGCGGGCAAGGCGTAGCCGTCAACGATCTTCTCGCCGCATATCGCTCCCACTTCAGTGCTGGCTATGCAGGCTTGAAACAGGAGGTCGCGCAGCTGTCGCGTCGCGTCAAGGATGCTATAGGCGAGGGGGCACTTGCCACCACTCAGCAGCATTTCGCAGGCAATGCCGCTCTTGCCGAATTCTGGAAGCAGTTCACGACGATTAACCTGCCGGAGGTGTCCTTCGCGGACATTCAGGAAAGGTACGCCACTCTAAGTAGATGTTGTCTTGCTCTAGCGGAAAGGAAACAACAGAGACCGATCGAAGCCGTTGCGCTGGAAGAGGAGTTCACAGCTGCCCTTGGAGGTGTCGAGGCCCTGCATCCGTCCGTTGCTGCCTACAACAGTGCCGTGGATGCGGCGAACGTGCTGGTTAAAGAGCAGAAGGCGTCGGTCGCTTCACCAGTCGACGTGACGTCGTTGCGGAACGAACTGGTGCAACTGGAGGCCCGCAAAAAGAGGTTTGAACCGGATGCCGTTGCCGCCTGCGAGGCTTATCAATCTGTTCTGACAGCCAAGGAGGCCATCGAGCGTCAAAAGGAGAGTATCCGTCAGCAACTCGACCAGCACTGTGCAAGCATTATCTGTGCCTACGAACAGTCCATTAACGACTACCTTGACCATTTCAACGCCGGTTTCCGGATCACGAACACACGCCCCCGCTACACGGGAGGTACACCGAGTTCTCACTATCAGATAGAGATCAACAGTACTGCACTGGACCTGGGGGACGCGCGAACACCAAGCGGGACCCCGTGTTTCAAGACGGCTTTGAGTTCCGGCGACCGGAGCGCACTTGCACTGGCTTTCTTTCTAGCTGTGCTGAAGCAGGATTCTGAACTTGGCCGGAAGATACTCGTGTTTGACGATCCGTTTACGAGCCTCGACCGTTTTCGTCGCACCTGCACGCAGCAGTTGATCCAGGGGTTCTTGAGTCAATCGCGTCAGATTATCGTCCTGTCGCATGACCCACACTTCTTGAAACTCCTCTCTGACGGTTGCCCTTCGGCCAATACTGACGTCAAGGTGCTCCAGTTGTCCAAAGCCGGCGACGGGACGGTTGTTGCCGAGTTCGATATTGAGGCAGAAACCCAAAGCACCTATTTGCGAAGTTACGCTACATTGTTGGATTTCTATCGAGAGAAAAGGGGCGAACCCCGTGCCGTAGCTACGGCGATACGGCCCTTCTTGGAAGGCATGCTGCGAAGTCACTTTCCCGGACACTTCAGCAGTGGTGAGTGGTTGGGGCAGTTTCTGGAAAGGATTCGTGCGGCCAATTCAGGTACCGGGTTGGACCATGCGAAGAGCGATCTGGCTGAGTTAGAGGCCATCAATGACTTCTCAAAGAAGTACCATCATGCCCAGAATCCAAATGCCGCGCTCGAGCCGATTGACGATGACGAGTTGGAGGGCTACGTGAAGCGAACACTGAGACTGGTTGGTGGTGTGTGAGCACCACTCAGGAAAGCCCATGATCCCCAAAACCTGCAAACGCCTCGCCGAAGTCGACTTCCCCATCGCGGAGGTCTCCCGGCACTCCGCCCGCGAGAAGTCCATCCGCCACGGCCACCCCTCCACATTGCACCTCTGGTGGGCGCGCCGTCCGCTGGCGGCCTGCCGGGCGATGCTGTTGGGGCTGCTGCTGCCCGATCCTTGCGACGAGGACTGTCCCGAGGATTTCAGGGCCGAGGCCCGGAGCCTGCTGGGTGGCTCGATGCTGCCCTGGAAGGCACCGGGAGGCGACGAGATGTCGCTGCGGGCGTCGCTGTTGAGTTTCATCGCCGAGTTCGCCAACTGGGATAACTCTGCGAACGAGAAGTTCCTGGAAACCGCCCGCGGCCTGGTGAAGGCCGCGCATCCGGAAGAGACTCCGCTGGTAGTCGACCCCTTTGCCGGCGGCGGGTCCATCCCGCTGGAGGCTCTGCGCGTGGGCTGCGAGGCCTTTGCCAGCGACCTGAACCCGGTGGCCTGCCTGATCCTCAAGGTCATGCTCGAGGACATTCCCCGCCACGGGCCGGGTCTGGCCGACGAGCTCCGGCGCGTGGGCGCCGAGATCAAGAAGCAGGCCGAGAAGGAGCTTGCCGAGTTCTATCCCAAGGACCCCGACGGCGCGACGCCGATCGCATACCTCTGGGCCCGCACGGTGAGATGCGAGTCGCCCAAGTGCGGCGCGGAGATCCCCCTCATGCGCTCCTTCTGGCTCTGCAAGAAGAAGAGCCGCAAGCGCGCGCTGCGCTGCAAGGTCATACGGCCAAAGGGCAAGCCGCCCCGCGTGGAGTTCGAGGTCTTCGAGCCGAAGAACGACAGTGAAGTCCATGGCGGAACCGTGACGCGGGCCAAGGCCACCTGCCTCTGCTGCGGCACGGTCCTGCCCCCGGAACGCGTCCGGACCCAACTCAGCGAGCAGCGGGGTGGGGCCGATGTGGTGTTTGACGGTAAGGGACGTCGCACTGGCGGTGCGCTGATGACGGCCGTGGTCACGCTGCACACAGTGAAACGAGGACGTGGCTACAGGGAGGCAAGTGGGCGCGATTACTTGGCGATTTGGGAAGCCCAGAAGAGGCTTAGATTAATTTGTGGTGAGTGGGAGGGCAACGGGGAAGGGCGCGCGAGCCCAATCCCAGATGAACTCATTTCACGTAATGAGCTTCGTCGAATCAGCGTGCCCCTTTACGGCATGGAAACATGGGGAGACATATTCTCTGCACGACAGAAGCTTGCCCTAGTCTCGCTCGTCAAACACGTAAGAGACCGGTCACATACTCAAGAAGAGGCGTGTCAAGACATGCTGGCACTTGTTGTTGATCGGTGCGCGGATTACTGGTCCTCGCTATGCTCGTGGCATCTTACGGGCGAAAAAGTAAATCATACATTCGGGCGACAAGCTCTGGGAATGGTGTGGGATTACTGCGAGGTGTTCCCGTATTCGGGCAGCAGTGGAAACTATGATGGTGCTCTGGAATGGGGGATCAAGGCTGTGGTCGCATGGGTTGGTTCTGCGCCTGGCCAAATCCAAGCGGCTGACGCAGCCAAGCATCCCTTGCCAGATGAGACAGCCGACGTGTGGTTTACCGATCCTCCCTATTATGATGCAGTGCCGTATGCGCACCTTTCAGATTTCTTCTACGTATGGCTTCAGCGTGCGCTTTCCTCTTCTTCTCAAGGGCCGAGTCGTGAGGGCGCAACTCCCAAAGACTGTGAGATCGTTGTTGATCGACCTCACGGGCTCAGTACTTCGAAGAAGGATGTTGATCATTACGAAAGAGGCATGGGTAGTGCATTTGCAGAAGGCCGCCGGATTCTTTTGTCGGATGGCATCGGCTCGGTTGTGTTTGCTCACAAGACAACGGAAGGGTGGGAATCGCTGCTGACCGGTATGATTACCGGTGGATGGACGATTACCGGTTCTTGGCCTGTTGCAACTGAGATGGGGGCGAGACTTAATGCCCGCGACACTGCATCCCTCGCCACCAGCGTCCACCTGGTCTGCCGCCCCCGCCCCGAAGACGCCCCCGTCGGCGACTGGACCGACGTCCTGCGCGAACTCCCGCCGCGCGTGGCCGACTGGATGGAGCGCCTGCAGGGCGAGGGGGTGCGCGGCGCGGACCTGGTCTTCGCCTGTATCGGCCCGGCACTGGAGATCTTCAGCCGTTACCGTAAGGTCGAGACCGCCGAAGGCGACGAGGTCAAGCTGGCCGTCTACCTTGAGAAGGTCTGGGAGGTGGTCGGCCGTGCGGCTCTCGAGCAGGTGCTGGGCACCGCCGAGGCGGTGGCGCGCAACGGTGCCGCCGGGGCTGTCGAGGAGGACGCCCGGCTCACCGCGCTATTCCTCTGGACCCTGCAGGCGACCGAGGCGGGTAATGGCAAGAAGAGCAGATCTTCATCTTCGAGTTCCTCCTCGGATGGCGATGATGAAGAGGCCGACGCAGGCGGCGGACGCAAGTCCGGTGGCTTCAGCCTGGTCTTTGACGTGGTCAGGCGTTTCGCCCAGCCGCTGGGCATCGACCTGCCCAAGTGGGAGGGCAGGGTGATTGAGACCCAGAAGGGCGTCGTGCGCCTGATGGCCGTTTCCGAGCGCTCCAAGCAGCTCTTCGGCGGCGACGGTGCCGAAGCGGTGGCCGACTGGATCGAAGAGGACCCGGCAAGAGGCCTGCAGGGCGTGCTCTTCCCGGAACTGGAAGAGCCCAAGACTCCCCAGGTTCGCGGCCGGCGAGGGAGGGGCAAAGCCCGGAAGGCGGCGGCGATTCCCGGCGACGTCGAGATGAAGAAGGAGCTCGAAGCCACCACTCTCGACCGGGTCCACGCGGCCATGCTCCTGCAGGCCGGGGGCCAGGCCAACGCCCTGCGCCAGCTCATCAAGGCCGAGGCGGACCGCGGCCCCGACTTCCTGAGACTGGCCAACGCGCTCTCCGCGCTGTATCCTATGGGCTCGGAAGAGAAGCGCCTGCTGGACGCGATGCTGCTGGCGGTGCCGAGGTAGAGGGAGAAGTAGTTCGTGGGAGCGGCAAAGACCACACCGAAATGTGCCCCGGGACACGGGAGAGACAGGGGCCGGGTTGTCGAATACTTGATGCCGCATTTGGGAAAGTTGCGTATCAGACTCTATGGGTTTGCAGGTGATGTCTATGATGTCCTGGGCAAGGCTGGCGAAATCAGGCGTCTTAAGCGACTTCGGCATCTGGGTGAGCTGTGCGAGATACTGGAAGGTGCGCACCACACGCGATGGGAATACATCGTTCTGTTCCTCCATCTGCTTGAAGCCTTCAAGCGTGGGGACAAGGGGCTGGGCCTTTCTGCGGAAAATGTATCCAAGTACTTGCCCCTGCAGGAAGATATCTCCGCGCAGGGCGTACTGCAGAGCGTCTGCCTGTTGGCAAATAGCGGCCACCTGATGGGAACCTTCGAAACTGAACGGTTGGTTATGCGTGCAGTCCTGGAAGAGTCCTCCGTCAAGAATCGCTTCCTGATGGAGTTGCCGCTCCAAGCCAGGGAACTTGCCGAGAATATCCTCAAGGCTGAGCAAGTGGGGAGGTTCTACAATGTCCTGGCAATGCTCTACATCCATCGTTGCAGGGAATTCACGGGGAAAAGCAGCCTACAGAAGCAGGCCTTGGATTTGCTGGTGACGTTGAACACGAGCGGAGAGAAGGCGCTGCAGAAGTTAGGCAGGATATATACGACCATCCGACGGCTTGCCTATCTGGCACTTGACCTTCATTACGCTCCGATCGGATTGAGCCTGAATACGCATACTGTCCTACTGGGCGCAAGGGATTTCAGCCAAGCCCTGCTTAGGACCGAGGAGTCTGACTACAGAGATCTCCTGGATGCGCTCAACCTTCATCTCGCCAAGACGGTCTATGTATCTCCTGAAGCGGGATGGGCCGCTTCGGAGTGTGAACGTGTCCGGTATCCGCACATTGCCAAGAAGCTCAAGAATGCTGCTTCGAACGGAAGCGTGGCTCAAGTGATCGACAACCTCCGTCGAGATCCGGGCAAATACACTCCCAGGCCGAGACCGCACTACTTCGTTTGCCGACTTTCGGAGCCTTACGCCCAGGTCGAGAGACAACGGATGAGCCCAATCAGCTTGCAGCGCAGCATCCAGAAGAAGTGCGGGAAGCACGTAGTCGTATCCATGCCAGGCATCTTGCCTCACTCGACCGATACGGCATTTGTTTACTTTCCAGAAGGCACGCCAGAGAGAGGGAGCAGTAGTGCCAAGGCCTTCAAGTTCGCAATAATGCGAATGGCCGAACAGGAGCGGGTATTCGTTTCCAGGTTCCGCGAAAAGGAGATTCCGCGGTTTCTGGGCGTGCGCGAGTACGACAGGTACTCCCGATCAGTCATGAAGTGCGCACTGTACTGTGCCTTCGGGTCTGATTACAGAGTAGAGATCGAGGAAGACGGTTTTGAAAATGGCTTTGCCTGCTTCTGCGTAACAGAACAGAAGATGTGCAAGCGGATTGTGAACCGCGTTCTGCATCACAAACGCACCAGAAATGTTCACAAGGATCGGTTGGCCGAAGTGCGCCACCTGTCTAAGTTCATGTCTCTGCAAAGTCCATTTCCTAAAGCTTCGCTCATCTGCCTGGGAAGGGTAGTCTTCACGCGTCGCGAGCCCCGCGCCGGTGAGTCGCTGTCTGTTGCTGAATGCGATGGGGCTGTGTTGTTCGCGAATGGTTGGAATGCGAAACTGTGGGTCTTTGAGACCAAGAACGGGCGCGGAGGAAGTACTCAAGCCGGCAGGGATCTTGATGAGATGCTAGGAAGCAAGTTAAGCTTGTCGAAGAACTGCTCCTTCGGCACGAGACTTGACTTCGGCACGCACTGTGCAGCACAGGAAATTCGCCTGCCTTGATTCGGAGACGGGAAACGAGGTCCGCTGTAGTGTGTAGACAATATGACTTCTGGCATGACGATGTGCAACTAGCCCGTCTCGCTGCCGCCCAGGGCGTCACGCCCATCCGGCGGCTTGAGGACTTGTGGGGCAAGGCTTCTGAGCTCTGGGACGACGACGCCGACTTCGAGTTGTTTCTTGCGGCGACAAAGGGAAACACTCCGGAAGGCAGAAGCGAAGATAGCAATCCAGTCGATTCGGTCGAAGAAGAGTGAGGTACAAGACATGGCCCTTCTGAAACGACTCAAGCTCAAAGGCTTCCGGTCCATCAAGGACCTGGACCTCGAGTTCCGGCCCCTGAACGTCCTGATCGGCGCCAACGGCGCGGGCAAGAGCAACCTTGTGGCCTTCTTCAAGCTGCTGAACGAGATGATGGGCGGGCGGCTGCGGCAGTTCATCGCCAGCACCGGCCATTCGCAGGGCAACCTGCACTTCGGGCCCAAGGTGACGCCGCAGCTCGAAGCTGCTCTCGAATTCAAGACCGACAACGGTCTTGACACCTACTTCATGCGCATGTTCCATGCTGCAGGCGACGCTCTGGTGTTTGCCGAGGAGACCTTGTCGTTCCTGCAGGATGGCTGGGTGGGCGACCCGAAGTGCGTCGAACTCGGGGCCGGCCATTCCGAAACCCGCATCGGGGACGAGGCCGATGGGGGCGAGCCGACAGCAAAGGTTTTCAGACACCTACTGAACCACTGTCGCGTCTACCACTTCCACGACACCTCGCCCACCGCAAGGGTTCGCCAGTACTGCTACGTAGGTGACAACCGCTGGCTGATGCCGGATGCGGGGAATCTGGCGGCGATGCTCCATCGCTGGCGAGACGAGGAACCGGCTGTCTACGAGCGGATCATGCGCACCGTGCGCCAGGTTGCGCCGTTCTTCAAGAGCTTTGACCTCAAGCCCGAAGGCCAGGGCAAGCGCGACATCATGCTGAACTGGCGGCACGTGGAGTCCGACTCGGTGTTCGGTCCGCACCAGCTTTCCGACGGCACGTTGCGCTGCATGTGTCTGGTGGCGCTGCTGCTCCAGCCGGAAAAGGAACTGCCGGACCTGATGGTCGTCGACGAGCCGGAGCTGGGGCTTCACCCCTACGCGTTGAACTCGGTGGCGTCGCTCTTCAAGGCCGCCTCGCAGCACGCCCAGGTGATTATCAGCACGCAGTCGAGCACATTCCTTGATGGCTTCGAACCGGATGATGTGGTCGTCGTCGAACGCGACGGTCAAGCCTCAACTTTTGCGCGACAGAGCGAGAAGACTCTCGGTAGCTGGCTGGAGGAGTACAGCCTCGGCGAGGTCTGGGAGAAGAACGTGATGGGCGGGGGCCCGCACTGATGCGCCTGCACCTCTTCGCCGAGGGCCAGACCGAACAGACCTTCGCCGACACGGTCCTGAAGCAGCACTTGGCCCCGTTTGGTGTCTATCTGAACAAGCCGGTGCTGGTCGCCCATGCCCGGCGGGGCAGGCAGGTGCATCGCGGTGGGTGGCGGAAGTACGGTCCGATGAGAGACGATGTGGTTCGCCGGTTGAAGGAGGATGCGGGCTCAGACGCGCGTTTCACAACCATGGTGGATCTATACGCCTTGCCTTCTGACTTCCCCGGCAGGGGAGAGGCAGAAGTCCTGCGCAGCGATCCTTACGCTCGCGTGGATATGCTGGAGAAGTCCTGGTCCGAGGACATAGGCGACCGTCGCTTTATCCCCTTCATCCAGCTGCACGAGTACGAGGCGTATCTCTTCGTTGATGTTGCTAAGTTCGGTGAGTTCTACTCAGATCGACAAGGCGCCATCGATTCGCTCGCGTCCGTGGCGGATCAGCACGAATCGCCCGAATTGATTGACGACGGTCAGGCAACCGCTCCATCGAAGCGGATCATTGCAGAAATCCCCGAATACGGCGGCGCCAAGCCTACGGTGGGACCGATGGTCGCCGAGGCCATCGGGCTTCACCGCATTCGGGCGGCTTGTCCCCACTTTAGTGAGTGGCTGACGAAACTGGAAGAGCTGGGCGGCGGGCAGCAAGCGTCCAACGCGCCAGCCATAGACGAGGCACAGTGAGGTGAATGCACCATGGCTCTAGAACCCTGGTACAAGGTCGCCACCCCCCGCAAGGAAGTCCGGCAGGGCCGGTCCTTCAATCCGGACGAGTTCGCCATTCACCTCGAACAGGTGGTTGGGAGGACCGCGCCAGAGGACTACCGCGACCCGAAGCAGTTCTTCGCCCGGACGTGCTTTACGCGGGCGCTACGCGAACACGCCGGGATGGTTTTGCGGCGACTCTCGGGTCAGACCTCGAACACCGCGCCGGTGATGACGCTGATAACCCAGTTCGGCGGCGGCAAGACGCACACGCTGACGGCGCTTTATCATCTCGCTTCGAACGGTCCCGAAGCGGCGAAATACCCGGGGATCGACCTGCTGCTGAAAGAGGCGGGCATCAGTGAGGTGCCCCGGGCCAGGGTCGCTGCGTTCGTTGGCAACGCCTGGGACCCCCAGAAGGGCCGGGAAACGCCCTGGATTGACGTCGCCCGCCAACTGGCTGGTGATAAGGGCGTTAAGGAACTGGGCGCCTCGGCAAAGACCACGCCGCCGGGGACCGACGCTCTGGCGCGGGTCTTCAAGGCGGCCGAAGGGCCGGTGCTGCTCCTCTTTGACGAGGTGCTCAACTACCTCAACCGCCATCGGGACATGGCCGACAAGTTCCACGCCTTTGTCCAGAACCTGACCGTGGCCACCACGGGCACGACCCAGGGCGCGGCGATGATAAGCCTGCCGCGCAGCCAGGTCGAGATGACCGACTGGGACATGCAGTGGCAGGACAAGATCACCAAAGTGGTCCGCCGCGTGGCCAAGGACCTGATCGCCAACGACGAAGCGGAGATCAGCGAGGTAATCCGGCGCCGCCTCTTCGAGGACGCCGGTTCGGATCGCATCCGCCGCAAGGTGTCCAAGGCGTACGCCGACTGGTGCTTTGAACGACGGGCCGAACTGCCGCCGGAGTGGACCGCGGTGGACAGCGCGACGACAGAGAACAAGGCCCGCCAGTTCCTCCGCGGGCGTTTCGAGGCCTGCTATCCGTTCCATCCGGCGACGCTGTCCGTATTCCAGCGCAAGTGGCAGGCGCTTCCGCAATACCAGCAGACGCGCGGAACTCTGGCCATGCTCGCGCAGTGGATCTCCTGGGCCTACCGGGAGGGATTCACCAAGGCGCGTACCGAGCCGCTTATCACCCTGGGTTCGGCTCCGCTGGAAGTTCCCGAATTCCGGAGCGTGGTACTGGGCCAACTTGGCGAATCGCGACTGGTGGCGGCCATCGATTCCGACATTTCAGGCGCACAGGCCCACGCCCGGGCATTGGATGCCGACACGAAGGGGCCGCTGCGGAACATACACGGGCGGGTGGGTACGACCATACTGTTCGAGTCGTCAGGAGGGCAGGTCGACAAGGTCGCGCACCTGCCCGAACTGCGCTTCGCCCTGGGCGAGCCGGAAGTGGACACCACTTCCGTAGACACCGCCGCATTCTCGCTGGAGGACAAATCCTACTTCATCAGGCGGGTAGGCTCGGACGGCTTCAAGATCAGCCACCAGCCCACGATGAAGAAGGTGGTCAACGACCGGCGGGCCTCGCTCGACGAGGAGACCGAGATCAAGCCGGCGATCCGCTCCCTGGTCCAGAAGGAGTTCGAAAAGGGCGCCGGCGTGCCTCTGGTCCCATTCCCTGCTGATGGGACCGCGGTTCAGGACTCACCCAGGCTGACGATGGTACTGGTTGATCCGGAACACGAGTGGTCCGGGAGCGGCACTCTTCGCGAGCGCATTGCCGAGTGGACCCGGCAGCGCGGAAAGGCGCCCAGACTCTATCCGGGAGCGCTGGTCTGGTGCCTCAAGAAACCCGGGCGGGACCTTCGCGACAAGGTCGAGATGTGGCTGGCCTGGAAGCGGGTTGCTCGCGAGATTGCCGAAGGCACGCTTGGCGGGGACTTCGACCGGGCGGATCGATCAGAGCTGCAGTCGAAAGTTTCGGATGCAGAGGAGGCCGCGCGCGACGAGGTCTGGGGTGGATACCGCTTCGCGGTCATTGCCGACGCCCGCGAAAAGGATGGCCTCAAGACCATCGACCTCGGAGCGGGACATTCGAGCGGCTCCGAGACGCTCTGCGGCCGGGTCATCACCGCGCTCAGGTCCGGGGCGCTGCTTAACGAATCCGTTGGGGCGGGCTATGTCGAACGCAACTGGCCGCCGGCGCTCAAGGAGACGGGTGCCTGGCCGCTGACCAGCCTGCGGCAGAGCTTCCTGAATGGTTCGCTGACGCGTCTGCTCGATCCCGATTCCGTTCTGCGGAGAAGAATCTGCGAATGGGTGCTCAGGGGGGATTTCGGGCTGGCATCCGTCCAGAAGGGGGATGGGGGCTTTGAGCGGATATGGTTCGAGCAAGATGTCTCGCCGGACGAGGTCGGCTTTGAAAGCGGGGTCTTTCTGCTGACCCGCAAATCGGCGAAGGCGGAGACTGCGGAAGGAAGTGCTGCCACTGAAGCGATGGGAGCCGAGGCCATCACTGGAGGAGCGCCTTCGCCCTCCGAACCCGTAATCTCGGAGGTGGAGGGTGAGATCGAACGTGTGGTTGAAGCCGTAGCGAGGACGCTTCGCATTTCAGGAGACATTCCGCCCGAACTCTGGAACCGCCTGGGGACCAAGGTGCTGCCCAAGCTGCGCTCCGGGCACGACTTGAAGGTGGGCGTCGAGTTCCGCGTCTCTGTTGACGGCGCGATGGCCGCGAGTCTGGAGGTGGACCTGCGCCAGGCGCTCGAGGACCTCGGACTGGCGGGGAGTTTCGCTTTCGCTGCGGGCGTGCCGTAGCCGCTACTTGTCCTCCAGCGGCCTCAGCCGGTAGCCGCCGTCGAGGGTTATGGTCTCGCCGGTGACTATGTCGAAGAGCGGCGAGCACAGCACCCGGCACATGCGGCCGATCTGTTCGGGATGGGGGATGAGGCCCAGCGGAGTGAATCGCCTGCGCTTCTCGCGGGCTTCCGGGGAAATCGACTCCAGGTCGATGAGCTGGGGGACAAGCGTGTTCACCGTGATTCGGGAGGCGGCCAGTTCGCAGGCCAGGAAGCCGGTCAGCTCGTTGAGGCATTTCTTGGCGAAGCCGTAGCCGGCGTGGTGGTACTTGCCGGAACTGGTCGCGGAGATTAGTATCACCCGCGCGCTGCCGTCATCGGGCATGTGCCGCGCGGCGTTGCGTGCCACCACGAAACTTCCGCCCACCTGGCCCTGGAGCGAGTTCATGAACTGCGCGGGAGTCACCTCGGTCAGCGGGGTGTAGCTGGCTCCGGTGCCGGCCAGAGCGATGACGATGTCGATGCCGCCGAGTCTCCTCGAGACATCATCGACCAGGCGCTCGCAGCTGGACATGTCCATGAGGTCGAGCTGGAAGAGGTGGACCTCCGCGCCCAGTTCGCGGCATTCGTCGGCGACGCGCCCGGCGGCGTCATGGTCGGAGTGCCAGGCGAGCGCCAGGCGCGATCCCGGGGCGGCGAAACAGCGGGCCACGCACGGGCCGGACTCGTTGCTCGCACCGGTGATCAGGACGCGCTTGCCGCTCAGATCGGGTTCGGTTGCGAAAGGCATGCGTCTCCTCCTTCGATTCGTTCGGCGACTAGGAAACCACGTTTCGCGGCGAGCCTTCGAGAAACGCCCTGACGTTGTCGACGGCCGTCTCCATGAGCCGCTCGCGCGCCGCCTTGCTGGCCCAGGCGATGTGCGGGGTGATGTTGCAGTTCTTCGCCGAGAGCAGCGGGTTGCCTGCAGGGGGAGGCTCGGTGGTGAGCACGTCCACGCCGGCGCCGGCGATCCGGCCGGAATTCAGGGCTTCGGCCAGGGCGGCCTCGTCCACCACGGGGCCCCGGCTGGTGTTGATGAGGAAGGCGGAGGGCTTCATCTTCGAGAGCATCTCGGCGTCGACCAGGCCGCGGGTCCCGGGGGTCAGGGGGCAGTGCAGGGTGACCGCGTCGCTGCCGGCGAACACCCGCTCGAGTTCGGCGGCCTCGACGCCGGCGGGAACCTCAACCGGGGTCGTCGCATCGTGGGCCAGGACCTTCATTCCGAAGGCCAGGGCCACGGTGGCGACGCGGCGGCCGATGCGCCCGAAGCCGACGATGCCCAGGGTCAGCCCCTGGAGCTCGACCGGGGAACGCAGCCAGTAACAGAAGCCCTCACAGGAACTCCAGTCTCCGTTCTTGACCGTGGCGCTGTGGGCCCCGACGTTGTGGGTCAGCTCCAGCAGGTGCGCGAATACGGTCTGGACAACGCTGGGCGTGCTGTAGGCCGGAACGTTCGTGACCGTGACTCCGTTGAGGGCCGCCGCCTCCAGGTCGACCACGTTGTAGCCGGTGGCCAGCACTCCCACGTATTTCAGGTCCTGGAGCCGGGAGAGGGCCCCGGAATCCAGCTCGGTCTTGTTGGTCAGAACCACCTCCGCCCCCGCGGCCCGCGGGAGAAGCTGCCCGGGAGCGGTGCGCGCGTGAACGGTCAGCTCTCCGAGCGCTTCGAGTCCTGCCCAGGAGAGGTCGCCGGGGTTGAGGGTGTGTCCGTCCAGCACTACGATCTTCAATGTCGTTCCTCCTTACTGTGATGTGGTGCGCGATTCCAATCGACTGGCACCGACAGACAGAGGGGCGACGGCGCCAGCGCCGTCGCCCCCTGGACTGCGGTTGCGGGAAGGTCAGCTCTTGGCGGTCGCGATGGCGTCCTCAAGGGTGTCCTCGGAGGCAACGACCTGGGTCAGGCCGCTGAGCTCGAGTGCACGCTGGGCGGGCGTCCTGGCCCCGGCGATCACCAGCTTGCCCTTGGCCTGCTTGAACTGAGCGTTGTAGAAGCCGATCAGGGCCACCACGTAGCTGGTCATACGGGTGACCCTGGAGACATCCAGCACGGCCTTGGGGGTGGGGCCCTTGCCGACCACTTCGTCCATGTAGGACTTGAAGTCGTCGACTTCCCGGGCCTCGAGGTCGCCGGACATGGTGACGACCGTGACCTCGCCCCTTTCGTCGGTCGAAAGCTTCATTGCCGTCATCGCACGAGTTCCTCGCCTGCCGGCCGCTTCCCTGTGATGCCCGGGGAAGCAGGCCGTTGAAAAACGGCCTGCTAGCGCCGGTCGCGACCGCCGCCGCGGCCGCGTCCGCCACTGCGCCCCCGTCCGCCCCGGCGGTCACCACTGCCGCGACGGCTTCCTTCCTCGGGAGGACGACTGTTCTCTGCACCTTCCGGGGGGGGATCCATGAGGATCTTGCGACTGAGTCTCAGCTTGCCGCTGCGCTCCTCGACCTCGATCAGCTTGACCTCGACCTCGTCGCCCATCTTGAGATGATCGCCGATGTGCTTGACGTAGCCGTGGTCGTACTCGGAGATGTGCAGGAGTCCCTCGGTCCCGGGCATGATTTCGACAAAGGCGCCGAAGTCCTTGATGCCCTTTACCTTGCCCTTGTAGACCTTGCCGACCTCGGGGTTGGCGGTCAGGCCTTCCACGATGGTGCGGGCGGCCTCGGCCTCCTCGGTGGTGGCCCCGGCGATGGAGACGATACCCTCGTCGTCGATGGTGACTTCCGCGCCGGTTTCCTCCTCTATGCCGCGAATCGTCGCGCCGCCCGGGCCGATCACCTTCCCGATCTTCTCGGGGTTGATCTTGATGGTCAGGATCTTGGGTGCGAGCGGGTTGATCTGCTCGCGAGGCGCGGTCAGCGACTTGCCCATTTCACCGAGGATGTGCAGGCGTCCCTCGCGGGCCTGGCCCAGGGCGTTCTTGAGCAACTCGGCGCTGAGGCCCTCCTTGAGCTTGATGTCCATCTGCAGCGCGGTGATGCCCTCGCTGGTTCCGGCGACTTTGAAGTCCATGTCGCCGAAGTGGTCCTCGTCGCCCAGGATGTCGCTGAGCACCACGGTCTTGCCGGATTCGGAAATCAACCCCATGGCGATTCCGGCCACCGGTGCCTTGATGGGCACGCCGGCGTCCATCAGGCTCAGCGCTCCGCCGCAGACCGTGGCCATCGAGCTGGAGCCGTTGGACTCCAGCACGTCGCTGGTGATGCGGATGGTGTAGGGCCAGGTGTCGTCCTTGGGCAGCACCGAGTCCAGCGCGCGCTTGGCGAGCATGCCGTGGCCGATCTCGCGACGGCTGGGACCCCGCGGCATCTTGACCTCACCCACGCAGAAGCTGGGGAAGCTGTAGTGCAGCAGGAAGTCCATCTCGAAGTCCTCGTGCAGGGCTTCGACCATCTGCTTGTCGCCGGCGGTGCCCAGGGTGGTGGTGACCAGCGCCTGGGTTTCGCCGCGGGTGAAGACCGCCGAGCCGTGGACCCGCGGCAGCAGCCCGACCTGTGAGCTGATGGGGCGGACCTCGTCGTGCTTGCGGCCGTCGCAGCGAACCCCCTTCTCGAGGATGTCGCGGCGCATGGCCACCTTCTGGATCTCGTCGAAGCACTTGCGGATCTGGCTCTTGGTGGGCGCGTCGGGGTTGGCCTCGTCTACCAGGGCCTCGACGGCTTCGGCGCAGACCGCCTTGAGGGCCGCCTTGCGCTCCATCTTGCCCTGAGTGCGGCAGGCCTCGGCCACGCGGTCGAGGTACTTGGGGGTCAGTTCCTCGAGCAGGGACCTGTCGGGAGGCTCGACGCTGACCTTCTCGACGGCTACCTTCTCGGCGAGTTCCTTCTGCATGAGCGCCAGTTCGCGGCAGACCTCGCCGGCCTTGACCAGAGCCTCGACCATGACGTCTTCGGGAACCTCCTTCGCGCCGGCCTCGACCATCACGATGCTGTCGGCGGTGCCGGCAACTACCAGGTCGAGATCGCCCTCCAGGCGCTGGGAGTGGGTGGGGTTGACCACCAGTTCTTCCCCCACGCGGCCGATGCGCACCGCGCCGAACGGGCCCAGGAAGGGCAGGTTGCTGACCGCCAGGGAGGCCGAGCCGGCGACCATGGCGTAAACGTCGGGGTCGTGGTCGTCGTCGGCGCTGAGGGTCATGGCAGTGATCAGCACGTCGCGCACGTAGCCCTCCGGGAAGAGGGGCCGCGTGGGCCGGTCGATCATCCGCATGGTCAGGATTTCCTTCTCGGTGGGGCGGCCCTCGCGCTTGTAGAAGCGCCCGCCGAAGATCTTGCCGGCCGAGAAGGCCTTCTCGCGGTAGTCCACGGTCAGCGGGAAGAAGTCGATCCCCTCCCGCGGTTCGGTGTCGGCCACGGCCGCGAAGACAACGGTGTCTTCGCAACGGACCATGACGGCGCCGGCGGCCTGCTTGGCGAGATCGCCGGTCTCGAGGACCAGCTTGCGCCCGCCGATTTCGCGTTCAACGGTAATTGCCAAATTGCTTCTCCTTCAGTCTGTTGGTGGCTGCGCCGGCCGCCGGGCGTTGCCCGGTGGCACTGAACTACTTGCGCAGCTTGAGTCTGTCGATGAGCGTCTTGTAGCGATCGTAGCTCTTGTTCCGCAGATACTTGAGCAGTCGGTTGCGCCGGCTGACCATCAGCATCAGGCCGCGGCGCGAGTGGTGATCCTTCTTGTGCGTCTCGAAGTGCTTGGTCAGGTCGTTGATACGCTCGGTAAGAATCCCGACCTGGACCTCGGCGGAACCGGTGTCCTTCTCGTTGATCCGGTTGTCCTTGATTACCTCCTGTCGGCGTTCCTTGCTCACTGCCATGGTTCTGACTCCTTCGCCCCTTCCTGCGTGTCAGTGCCGCTAAGGGCTAACCGCCTCAAAGGCAGCCGGGGAAGGGGGCCAGCTGCCTGAGGGTGTCGCGCTTGCGACGGGACGGCCGTCGCGGGCGCAAAGTCAGCTGTTTCGATTGGGATTCAGGCGACACGGAAGGATCCGCAGCCCGGGTACCGCTGCCTCGAAAACCGCCAACTCGCCTGCCACATGCAGGCCAACACTCTCATCCATCTCTTCTGCGAACCAAGTGTAGCGCCCCCGGCCGGCCCGTCAAGGGCGGTTTGCTCTTTGGCCCGCAGCAATTGACGGGTTCGCGCGGGTCGCATAGCATTGCTCGCGCGCGGTTTGAAGCGCGCAGAGGCAGGTGGTGGAAGGAGCGTCGAATGACGGACGTATCGGTACCTGGGGTAGTCCTGGGCACGATGACTTTCGGCCAGCAGGTGGAAGAGGCCGCAGCCGCCGAGATGGTCGAGGGTTTCTTCGCGCGCGGGGGGGTGGAACTCGATACCGCCTACGTGTACAGCGAGGGCCGTAGCGAGGAGATTCTGGGCCGGTTGCTGAAGGGGCGGGCGCGAGACTCCTACCGCGTGGCCACCAAGGCCGCCCCGCAGGTAACCGGGCGGCTGGACGCCGAGTCGGTCACCATGCAGCTGGAAACCTCGCTGAAGCGCATGCAGCTGGAATCCGTTGATCTCTTCTACCTGCACCTGCCGGATCTGGACACACCGATCGAGAAGACCCTGGATGCCTGCGCCGGGCTGCACCGGCGCGGGCTCTTCGAGGCGCTGGGGCTGAGCAACTACGCGGCTTGGCAGGTGGCCGACATCGTGCACACCTGCCGGCGCGAGGGTTGGCCGGTGCCGGCCGTATACCAGGGCATGTACAACGCCATCACCCGGGACGTGGAGCGCGAGCTGTTCCCGTGCCTGCGGGCGCTGGGGCTCAGCTTCTACGCCTACAACCCGTTGGCCGGCGGGGTGCTCTCAGGCCGGTACGAGTGGCGGGCGATCGCCCCGGTTGAAGGTCGGTTCCGGGAATACGGCTTCTATGTGGATCGCTACTGGAAGGAAAGCTACGTAACGGCGGCTGCCGAGGTCGCGCGGGCCTGCGAGGGCCGGGGCATCGCCGAGGCCGCTGCCGCGCTGCGCTGGCTGGCGCGGGACTCGATGCTCAAGGCGTCAGCCGGTGACGCCGTCATAATTGGCGCCTCGAAGCTCGATCACGCGGAGGAGAACCAGGTCGCCTGTGGTGCCGCCCCGGTGCCCGAGTGCGTATCGGCGGCCTTCGACAACGCATGGGAGGCCGCGCGGGCTGACTGCCCGAAGTACTTCAGGCCGTAGCAGGCCGTTCAGGAACGGCCTGATACCCCGTCTGTTCCGGGTACAGGGCTCCGGGTTGAGTGCGAGTGGTCAGCTTGTTGCCGGTATTCAGTGCGGAACCAGAAACCGGTCTCAGCCTCCGTCGAAGCTCCAGCCCTCCTGGACCATGTACCAGTTGCCGGTGTCGCCGAGGTAGTCCCTGGTGCTCTGCAGGATGCGCCAGTGATCCTGTTCCTCGGCGTACATGCGCTTGCAGAAGTCCCGGACCTGCTCACTGACGCCGGTCTCGGCGTAGCGGCGGTAGAAGGCCATGGACTCGTCCTCCATGCCGATGGCGATGTCCAGGGCCTCGATGTCGTCCGGTGTGCTTGCCGCCAGGGATTTGACGTCTCCGCCAGCCTTCGAGAAGACCGTGGTCAGGTGGCGGGAGAACTCGTGGTCGTAGGGTGGGGCCTTGAACTCGCCCCTGGCCAGCTCATCTATGAACCTAAGATGGCTTTCTTCGGCGGCGACCAGGGACTCGAACATTTTCCTGGCGAGTGGGTTGGAGGTCTTCTCCGCCGTTCGTGCGTAGAACTTTCGGCCGTCCATTTCGGTCTTTCTTGCGGTGTCAACTACGGTACTGAGTTCCGCGTCGCTCATGCTCAAATCCTCCTAAGACTTTCCTTACTCACGCTGCGTCAACGGGTTGAGGCAGGCAGTTATTCCTGAACCGTGCCGGATACGAATGAGCTTGACCGGTTTCGGACCTGGCTGTAGAATCCGGCGGGAAGCCAGTTTACGAACCTCCCGAGGAACGGGCAATGCCGAAAATCATAGTCCGCCAGGGGCGTAACGCCAGCGCGGAATACGTCATGGAAGGCGAGAAGTTCACCATGGGGCGCCGCAAGGCGAGCGATATCCCGGTGGCGGACCCCAAGAGCAGCCGGAACCACGCCGAGATATTCAAGCAGGGCGATCACTATTACGTTCGGGATCTGGCCAGCCGCAACGGAACCTTCCTCAACGAGGAGCGTCTGGCCGGCGATACCCAGCTGTCCTTCGGCGACAGGATCTCTATCGGCGACACGGTGATGGAGTTCGTCGGCGACTCGGCCGGCAAGCCGATCGACTTCGAGATTCCCGGCTACCAGATCATCGATCGGTTGGGCGAGGGCGGCATGGGCGTGGTTTACAAGGCGCGGCAGGTTTCCATGGACCGCACCGTTGCTCTCAAGGTGCTCAGCGAGAAGTACAGCGCCAACAGCGAGTTCATCGACCGCTTCATCCGCGAGGCGCGGGCCGCGGGTCGACTGAACCACCCCAATGTGATCCACGTCCACGACGTCAGCAAGGCGGGGGGGCGCTACTTCTTCAGCATGGAGCACATCGACGGCCCCACCGTCAAGGCGCTGCTCAAGGAGAAGGGCCGGCTGCCCCTCAAGCAGACTCTGGAGATCGTGAACCAGGCGGCCAAGGCGCTGGAGTTCGCGCACGAGAACGGCATCATCCACCGCGACATCAAGCCCGACAATATCATGCTTACCAGCGAGGGGATCGTCAAGCTCGCTGACCTGGGTATCGCCAAGAGCTTCGAAGACGTCTCGCTGGCTCCCACCGCGGACGGCCTGCGGAGGGTGCTGGGTACGCCGCACTACATGGCCCCCGAGCAGGCCCTGGGCAAGTCGATCGACCGGCGGGCGGACATCTACTCACTTGGCGCCACTTTTTACCACATGCTCACCGGCAAGACGCCCTTCAAGGGCAGTACCATCACCGAGCTGCTCAGGGCCCACGTGCACGAGAAGCTGATGCCCATCCAGCACCTCAATCCCGACGTGCCCGAGTCGGTCTGCTTCGTGGTCGAGCGGATGATGGCCAAGAGCCCCGAGAAGCGCTACGAGAACATGACCCGGCTGCTCGAGGATCTGGGCAAGGCCAGCGTTGACAAGGAGGCCGAGATCGAGCGTCTGGACCCGGAGGAGAGCTCGATCATGGCCGGCGCCGAAGCGGCGCAGGTGACCGAGCAGCGGGCCGAGGTCCGCGCTCGCGCGCGAACCAGCAGGCCCGTCGCCAATCTGGCAGTGATGGCGGTCCTTCTGCTGCTGGCAGCCTGCATGGCCATCGGGGCCTACTTCTTCGTCAAGGCCATGAAGGACAAGTCGAAGCCGAATACCGGCGGGGGCACCAAGGTCGAGGACCCCACGCCGCCACCGCCCCTGGGTACCGGTCCCGCCAAGCTGCTCCAGGAGGCCGAGAATTTCCTGAAGGCCAACATGGACGCACAGGCCGATGCGCGTGCCAAGGAGATCCTGGCCAGTCACGCCGACAGTCCCGAAGCCAAGCGCGCGCTGGAGATCGTCCAGTTGGTCAAGACCCGAAAGGACAACGCGCTGCAGGCCGACATCAATCTGGTGATCGAGCAGTGCCGCAAGTACGAACGGGAGAACCCCCGCAAGTACGGGCTCTGGATCACGGAGTGGCAGCGCCGCATCCTGGCGGTCGACAAGTTCAACCAGACCGATGCCGCCGGGGCGGCCCGGGAGCGCATCGCCGAAATCCGCAAGCTGATGACCACCCGGAGCGCGCAGGACCGGCGCAAGGCCTACAACGAGGCCCTAACCAAGAGCGAGGCGCTGGTACGTGCCCAGGACTACGTCCAGGCCGCGCAGGTGCTGACCGCCTTCGTGCTCACCAACGGGAAGACCGATGCCGGGGAGATGACAGCTGAGGGGCAGGCCGCGGAGACCCGTGCCGGGGAGATCGAGAGCGCCGCCGACAAGCTGATCAAGGACGCCGATGCGGAGGCGGAGAAGGCCGTCAAGAACGACCAGTTCACCGACGCGATAAAGGTCTACACCGACTTGCAGAAGGCGGTGAAGAGCGCCAAGTGGCTGGCGGGCGTCGCTGACAAGATCAAGGGCATCAAGACCGGGATGAAGACCGCCTACGAGGCCGAAGCTGCGCTGGTCGTCAAGGAGGCCACCGCGGGCAAGTTCCTGGAGGCCGGCCGGCGGGTTCGCGCCCTCGAGCGCAGGTTCCGCCGGACCGAGTACGCTGTCCCGGCCACGGCCTTGCGCGAGGGGCTCGAGGGCCTGCCCAAGCTGCGCGCCAGGGTGGTGGCCGCCGTGAAGAAGCTGGGACCGAAGAAGGTGCCCTTCAAGATGGAGTACCCGCTGTTCCCCGGGGTGACCTGGAGGGTGACGACCGCGGACGACGAGAAGATCAACCTGCGGGCCAAGCGCGGCGGGCTGGACATGGACAGCCCCTTGAAGTGGGCGAGCCTCAAGGCTCGCGATACCTACAACCTCTACGTGCTCTACCTGCCCAAGCCAACGAAGGAGGAGCATCGCCTGCTGGCGTTCTTCTGCCGGATCGGCGGCTTGATCAAGGAGGCCGAGGAGCACAGAAAGAAGGGGCAGTAGGACCGGGCCGGCTCGAAATACGGGACAGTCACCATAGATGGAATTAGTGGGAGGAGAGCCATGAACCGTTCTGGTCGGTTCGCGGCCGCGTGCCTTTTGACCTTGGCTGCGGTCGGCGGTGTCGCGAGGGCGGCCGATCGCGTGAAGCCGGAACTGCTTCCCGTGCCGCGCAAGATGACTGCGGACGAGAAGTCCGAGACGGCCAGGTTGCGCGGGGAAGCGGAGCGGATACGCGGTTTCAAGCTGGATTACGATCCCCCCTGGTGCAAGAGGACCCGGCCGGAGATCTACCGCCACTTCACCCGCAGGATGGAGGCGGCCGGGGTCAAGCGCGAGTTGCGCCTGGCTACCGCGCTGTACGCAGCCTTCGGGTTCTGGAAGCCGGACTTCGATCTTGCCGGCGTGCGCCTCAGGGCCCAGAGCGGCGCGGTCGGCGCCTTCTACGCGCCGGAGGAACGCCGCTTTACGCTGGTGCCGAGCGCGAAGCGGGCGAGCAGCAGCCAGGTGCGCATCGATAAGGAAGCCCAGACAGTGCACGAGTACGTGCACGCCATTCAGGACCAACATCTGGGCCTGACCCGTATCGGGATGTTCAGCGGCAACGATCGGGCCAGCGCGGCGCGCGCGCTGGTCGAGGGTGACGCGGTACTGGCCATGAGCATCTACGCGGTGGGCCGGCGCTACGGCCGGGCCAAAGAGGGGCGCCTGAGGCTGGTCACCGGGGAGACCGCGCACCGGCGCAGTCGCATGCGCGCGATGCTCAAGTTGCCGGCGTTCAGGAAGATCCCCAGGGTGATATCGGTGAAGATGGTCTTTCCCTATACCGGAGGGTCGCTCTTCGTTGAAAGGGCCTTCAAGCGCCATGGGTGGGCGGGAGTCAACCGGATCTACCGCTGTCCACCGGTTTCAACCGAGCAGATCATTCACCCGGAGAAGTACTTCACGCCGCGCGGGCGGCCGATCGAGGACCCCGTCAAGATAGTCCTGCCGCCCCCGGAACGGACGGGGATCGCGGGGCTGAAGCGTGTCGCAGAGGACTCGCTCGGGGAACTCGACATCCTGCTGCTGCTCTCCAGCTACGTGGGCAACGCCCGGGCGCGACTGGCCGCGGCGGGGTGGGGCGGAGACCGCTACGTGGCCTACGAGCGCACCGGAGGCGCACGGGCCGGCGAGCTTGTGATCTGCTGGCTGAGCGTCTGGGATCGCGAGCAGGATGCTCGCGAGTTCTTCAACGCCTACGCCAAGACGCTGGACGGCAAGACCGGCGTGAAGCGGAAGGTTCTGGACGAAGACGGTCGACTGCTCGACTGGCGCGGGGCGGGCGCGAAGAGCAGCGCGCGACTGGAGCGCTGGGGCGGTGCGGTTTTGAGCGTCGAGGGCGAAGACGCGGGGGGAAGCTCGCGGCTCGCGGACCTGATGTGGACGGCCAGGCGCCTGAAGCCGCCCCCGAGGTTTCGCGTGGGGGAAGGGCGGGACGAGTGACCCGGCCGGACTTCGGTGAGGAGGGCCGGCGGCGGTCGCGCTTCCCCCAGGACGAGGAGAGGATCCTTCGCGAAGAGGAGCAGGCGCTGCTGCGCGACGAGGACCGCCAGCTGATGCACCAGGACGATCGCGGGCTGGCCGTGGCCCGGGCAGGAGGCAAGTGCGCCAACCACCCCGAGGTCGAGGCCGCCGCAGCCTGCACCGAGTGCGGCAGGCAGCTCTGCCCCGCGTGCGTGTTCGCCGCCGGCGGGGGGCACTCGTTCTGCAAGGAGTGCATGGACGCCAGCCGTCTGGTGGACGCCGAACCGCAGATCATCGGCACCGCCGTCGAGGTCGATGACCCCGCCGGATCGCGAACGGCGCTTCTGGCCTTGATACTGGCGCTGGCGGTGGTAGCCGTCGCCGTCGCGCTGTTCGTGGCCCTGGCCCTTATCGCCTGACGCTCTTTGCGTGACCGGAAGTCCGGACCCGACTGAGGAGGGCTGGTTACGGTGCGAGGCACAGCGCCGGGAGTGCGTCAAAAGCAATTGGGGTACTCGGGCCGGGGCAGTGGAGGAACGTCGGCATGTGGTATCTGATAGTGTTGGGTGTCATATCCATGGTCGCCGGGCTTTCCGGTGATTACGTTCTGATGGGCACCAACAGCTCCGGTGCGCTGATCGCCGCGGGTGTCGTGTTCGTCATCATCGGCTGCATTCCCTTTCTCTTTCGCGGCAAGGGGCAGCGCGAGAAGGAAGCGCGGGCCATGCGCGCCGACCAGCGGCGCTGGAAGCGCGAAGAAGCCGCCCGCAACGCCCAGGTCCGACCGCAGCAGGATCCCCCGGACACGGAAGCCTGAGCGTGAGAGCACCTCGCCCCGGAGTTCTCGCTGCACGGGCTTGCCTAGTTCCATGGCGCCAGCTATAATCCCAACCCACGGAAAAGGCCGGACTTCCGGCCCGAGTTGATTGGGAGTGACCGGGGTGGTTAACGACAGTCTGCCGCCAGTTGCCAGTTCGCGCATGCACCTGCTGCCGCCGTATCTCTTTGGCGAGCTCAACCGCATGAAGATGGAGAAGCGCCAGGCGGGTGTGGACATCATAGATTTCGTGATGGGTAACCCGTCCGATCCCGCGCCGGACTTCGTGATCGAGAAGCTCTGCGAAGTCGCGCGCGATCCCCGCAACCACCGGTACTCGGTATCGACGGGGATATTCAACCTCAAGCGCGAGGCCGGCTGGTTATACGAGCGGCACTACGGCGTTGAGCTGGACCCCGCGCGGGAGGTAGTCTGCACTATCGGTTCGAAGGAGGGGCTCAGCCACCTGTGCCTGGCCATCCTGGGCCCGGGCGACTCGGTGCTGGTGCCCGCTCCCGCCTTCCCGATTCATGTTTACGCGCCGATCATCGCCGGGGCCAATGTGATCGGGGTGCCCATGGGCGAGGGCTCCGACGAAGAGTGTGCCGAGCGACTGCTCGAGGGCATCGACACGACCTGCCGGCACATTCGCCCCAAGCCCAAGGCGGTAATCGTCTGTTACCCGCACAATCCCACCGCGCGCGTGGCGGAGAAGCCCTTCTACCAGGACCTGGTGCGCCTGGCGCGCAAGCACGGCTTCTCGATCATCCACGATTTCGCCTACGCGCAGACCGCCTTCGACGGCTTCAAGCCCCCGTCGATCCTGGAGATCGACGGCGCCCGGGACCTGGCCGTGGAGTTCTGGACCGTGAGCAAGCCGTACAACATGGCCGGGTTCCGCGTGGGTTTCTGCATGGGCAACGCGGACATGTGCTCGCTGCTCGGCAAGATCAAGGGCTACTACGACTACGGGATCTTCCAGGCGGTGCAGGTCGCGTCGATCATGGCCCTGCGCGAGGGCGACGATTTCGCGCGGGAACAGGCCATGGTCTACCAGAAGCGCCGCGACGTGCTCTGCAAAGGTTTGCTGGAGATGGGCTGGGAACTGGAGGTCCCGCGGGGCTGCATGTTCGTATGGGCCCGGATACCCGCGGCGCACCGCGAAATGGGCTCGATCGAGTACGCCAAGAGGCTGATGGACGAGGCCATGGTCTCCGCCAGCCCCGGGGCGGGTTTCGGCCCGGACGGGGAGGGTTACATGCGCTTCGCGCTGGTCGAGAACGAAAAGCGCATCACCCAGGCGCTGCGCCAGATGCGCAAGATGATGCGCGACGAAGACTGAAGAATAGGGAATAAGGACTAAGGACTGAGGCCGCGGGGCGTCAGGATGGCCGCGGAACACCGATTGCCGAGGTTGGCTGATGAGTGAAGCAGAGAAGCAGGCCCGGGATGAGCCGGGCGCGGATTCGGCGAGCGAGGAGAAGCTGGACCTCGCCGCGGTGGCAGAGCAGTTGGCGGCCAAGAGCCGGGAGCGCGGTGGCGATCCCGCAGTCGAAGCCGATCGTGGTGCCGGGACCGAAGGCGACCTCGAGACCGAAGGCGGTTCAGGCGGGGCGGACGAGCAGCTCGGGGACGAGGACGAGGTCAAGGCCGCTCTGGCACCGGAAGCCGTGGAGGAGCCGGAGGGCCCGGATCTGGAAGTCGGGACGCACGAACTCACCGGCGCCGAGATCTACGCGGCGGTGGAGGCACTGCTCTTTGCCGCCGACCGGCCGGTGACCCCTGCGCAGATATCCCGGGCGCTGCCGCAGGGCGTGAACGCGCGGGAAGTGCGCAGGCAGCTTAAGGCGATGCGCGAGGAACTCGAGGACGCCGAGCGCGGGTTCGAGCTGCGCGAGATCGCGGGGGGCTGGCAGCTGCTGACCCGCGAGAAGTTCGCGGACTATGTCGCCAAGCTCAAGAAGACCGCGGGTCCCAGGAAGCTGAGCGGCTCGGCGCTGGAGACCCTGGCGGTGGTCGCCTACAAGCAGCCGGTTACCCGCGCGGAAATCGAACGCATTCGCGGCGTGGCCTGCGGGGACATGCTGCGCAGCCTGATGGAGAAGCGCCTGGTGAAGATCGCAGGCCGTTCTCCGGAACTCGGCAATCCTCTGCTCTACGGTACCACCCAGGATTTCCTGGATCACTTCGGCCTGGGAGCCATAGGCGAACTGCCGCGTTCCTCCGAGCTGGGGCGCAAGCCCAAGCCGTCGATGCCCGCGGTTCCCGCCGGCGAAGCGGGGCAGGAGCATGCTCAGGGCGATGCCGCGGGGGGGGGCGCGCGGGAGGCGAAGGCCGCTCCCGAATCGGACGGCAGTCCCTCTGCGGGAGCCACGAATGAGCAGGACGCCGCGGACGCCGTGCCCGAGACGCCCGGCGGCGGGCAGGCCGGGGAGGAGCGCCCGGAGTGAGGAAGCTGCTGGTCGTCAGTTGCGCGGCACTGGGATCCGAGGCGGCCAGGCGGGCCGACTTCGGCCGCTTCGGGCGACTGCTGGAGGTGGAGCCGGCCTTCCCGGCGGTGACCACCACGGCCCAGGCTACGCTGCTCACCGGGCTGCGGCCCGCCGAGCACGGGGCGGTCGGCAACGGTTTCTTCGATCGCGAACTGCGCAGGGCGTTCTTCTGGGAGCAGTCCGCGGGACTGGTCTCCGGACAGCGACTCTGGGAACGCATCGAGCACCGACACGGCGAAGCCTGTCGGACGGCGCTGCTGTTCTTCCAGAATTCGATCGGCACAAACGCCGACGCGGTTGTTACGCCGGCGCCGCTGCACGGTCCGGACGGCGGGGTCATCTCCGCATGCTACACCCGGCCCCCGATTCTGAGCGCCGAGCTGGAAGCGGAGCTGGGCAGCTTCCCCCTGCACCAGTATTGGGGACCGATGGCCGGCGCGGAGAGTTCACACTGGATAATCGAATGCACGAGAACGGTCATGGAGGCGCATTCCCCGGACCTTCTGTGCACTTACCTGCCGCACCTGGACTACGACCTCCAGCGCTTTGGACCTGCGGGAGCCGAAGCCGACGCCGCTCTGGCGGCGCTCTCGCACATGGTCGAGGAACTGGCGGTAGCAGCCGAACGGCATGGATACCACCTGGTGATCTCCGGCGACTACGCAATCGAGCCGGCGGAGGGCTTTGCGCTGCCCAACCTGGCGTTGCGCGAGGAGGGTCTGCTGCACATCCGGCGTGTCGGCGACTGCGAGCTGCCGGACATGGGCAGCAGCCTGCTCTTCGCGGTGGTCGATCACCAGATCGCCCACGTGTACTGCCAGGCGGACTACTGCCCCCAGGCCGCTGTTGACGCGCTCGACGGTTTGGCGGGCGTGGGCCGGATTCTGGACCGCGACGCCCAGAAGGAGATGGGCGTAGCTCACCCCAGGGCGGGCGACCTGATACTCGAGGCCGCCCCCGGGCACTGGTTCGCCTACGACTGGTGGGCGGACGAGAGCTGTGCTCCGCCCTACGCCCGGGCGGTGGATATTCACAACAAGCCGGGTTACGACCCACTGGAGCTCTTCGCCGGCGCGGACAGGAAGGGCACCGAACGGGACGGCAACCGGCTGGGTGGTACGCACGGCCGGGCCGGCGGCGGGACGGCGGCGCTGATCGTTCCGGAGAAGTCCGATATGCCCGAGCGCCTGTTGCAGTCAACGGAAGTCTGCGGGTGTCTTTGCCAGCTTGCCGGCGGTTGAATGTAGTGAGACAGTGGCAGGCCGTTGAAGGACGGCCCTCAGAGCAGCGGAGACAAATATGACGAGGTGTACCCTGGCCTTGATCCTTGCCGTGATGGCCTGCCGGCCGGCGTCGGTCTCGCGCTGCGGCGAGGAGGACGGGCCCCCCAACCCTTTCGGCCCGCGCGTGGCGCATCGCAGCGACGCCGTCTCGGGGCTGCTGACCCGCTCCAATGGCGATGCCTATGCGGGGCGAATTCACCTGACGCGGGACAAGCGGCTTGAGCTCTACTGCGACGCCGAGAAGGAGTGGTACAAGCTCAAGCTCAAAAACCTGCGCAGCCTGGAGTGGGTTGTGGAGTTCGAGCGCCAGGAGAAGGAATGGCGCTGGAAGGATTCCGGCTCGGACGTGAAGGTGTACACCGGCCGCACGAAGATCGATCGCAGGTACAAGACCGTGGCGATCACCAAAGACGGTAAGCGCATCGAGGGGCACATACGCGGAACGGTAATCTACGTCCGCACTTCCGAGACCCGGCGCAAGTACTTCCTGTACTGGAACCATCCCAGCGAGTTCGGTCAGAAGCCGGCGGATCTCGATTACGTCAGACGGATCGATTTCGACGCAAAGCACTACCCGGTGCCGGAGAAGTGGCCGCCCCTGACCCGGCGGCAACTCGACGCGGTGAACCCCGTGTGCGACGCGCTCGAGAGCGAACTGGCGGTGCTGGGACGACGGCACGTCGAGCTCAAGGACCTCGGCGGTGCGCGCGCGAAGCTCGAGTCCCAGAAGGGCGTGGAGCTGACCGTGCGCAACGCGCGCGGCAGCGGAGTGCGCTTCAGGTGCGCGCGGATCGCAAAGGGCAGGAAATTCCGGGATCGTCCACGGGCGACGCTCGGGCGCCTGGGGCTGTGCGTTTTCTATGAGGTCCTGGAGGGCAAGGACGGCAGGCCGGGGCGCGCCGCCGCCGCGGCGCTGGGCGAGGCCCTGGAGCGCGCGCGGGCAAGTCTCGCGAAACTCGACGCCGGCAACGACGGAGATCCGGAGAAGTAGGCTGATGTCACCCGCCGAGAGTCGCAAGGCCGCCGAGCGCCGGGTTGCGGAACTCCGGCAGCAGCGCCTGGCCTACATCGGTACCCTGGCGGCCGGTCTGGCGCACGAGATTCGCAATCCGCTCAACTCCATCAGGATGAACGTGGAGCTGATCGAGGGGGAACTCACCGCGCGCGGTGAGGCCCAGGACTCGCCCTCCGCGGTTCGCCTGGGCCGGATCAGGCGGGAGGCCGACCAGCTCAACGGCATTCTCGACGAGTTCCTGGCGTTCGCGCGGCCGCCGAGGATGCAACTGGTGGCCACCGACTTGAGCCAGTACCTCAACGACCTGCTGGATTTCTTCGCGCCGGAGTGCCGCGAGCACGACGTGGCGGTGAGGCGAGATTTCGCGGACGATCCCTACCCGGTGCGGATCGACCCGGCACAGTTCAAGCACGTGATACTGAACCTGCTCAAGAATGCCGTCGAGGCCATCGGCGAGCACGGCGAGATCACGGTGGCCACCGCCGAGCTGGAGCGCGAGGTGACCATTCGCATTGCCGACAACGGCGGGGGGCTGGCCCCCGAGAACGCGGAGAAGGTCTTCGAGGTCTTCTTCAGCACCAAAGAGCGGGGCACGGGGCTGGGTCTGGCGATCGCCCGCAGGATAGTCGAGGAGCACGGCGGGCAGCTGGAACTCGATAACCGGCCGGGGCTCGGCGCCGCGTTCGTGATCCACCTGCCCAAGGGGATATTCCTGGAGTTCGAGGGGGAGACGAGAAGCAAGTGAGCCGCACGCACACCGTTCTGGTAGTAGAGGATCACGAGACCACCAGGGAGTCGCTGCGCGAGATCCTGGAGCGCGACGGATGCGAGGTCTTCACCGCGGCGACGGCGGGCGAGGCGCTGAAGCGGGCGCTGGAGCCGGACATCGACGTGGTGCTTACGGATCTGCGCCTGCCCGATTCCGGGGACCGCGCGGGGCTCGAGGTGCTGGAGCGTTCGCGCAAGGCGGATCCCGGGCGGCCGGTCATTCTGCTTACCGCCCACGGTTCGATCGACACCGCCGTTGAGGCCATGAAGAAGGGCGCGCACGACTACCTCGAGAAGCCCCTGGACCTGCGGCGCCTGCGGCAGGTGCTGGAGGGCGCCTTCCGGGTGCGGGACCTGGAGATTCGCAACCAGGAGCTCAGCTGGCAGCTGGCCCAGGCGGGCGGCCCGCACGAGATGGTGGGTGAGAGCGCCGGGATGCAGCGCCTGCGCGAGGACGTTGCCCGCGTGGCGCGCACCACCTCGACGGTGCTGATCACCGGCGAGAGCGGCAGCGGAAAGGAACTGGTGGCCAACGCCCTGCACCGTGGCAGCGCCCGCAATCAGGGGCCGCTTATCAAGGTGCACCTCGGCGCGCTTCCCAAGGAACTGATCGAGAGCGAGCTGTTCGGCCACGAGCGCGGCGCCTTCACCGGGGCTGTGAAGCGCAAGCTGGGCCGCTTCGAGCTGGCCGACGGCGGAACGCTGTTTCTGGACGAGATCGCGGAGATGCCGCCCGAGACCCAGGTCAAGTTGCTTCGGGTGCTGGAGACCAGGCAGTTCGAGAGGCTGGGCGGCACCAGCACTATCAAGGCGGATGTGCGTCTGGTGGCGGCCACCCACCAGGACCTCAAGGCCCTGGTGGAGCGGGGCCTGTTCCGCGAGGACCTCTATTTCCGGATTAACGTGGTCAGCGTCAATGTGCCTCCGCTGCGCGAGCGCGCCGGCGACGTGAGACTGCTGGTGGAGGCGTTCGCCGCCCAGTTCAGCGACAGCCAGGGGCGCACCAAGGAATTCGACGAGGAGGCGCTGGCGGCCATGGAGCGTTACGCCTGGCCCGGAAACGTTCGCGAGCTGCGCAACGTGATTGAGCGCCTGGCCGTGATCGTGCCGGCGCCGGTGGTGCGCGCGGCCGACCTGCCCGAGGAGATTCGCGAAGCCGCGGGTCTGGCTGGCGGGCCCGGGTCAGGCGGGGGAGTTGAGGGCGTCTTCCTGCTCCGGGATCTCGAGAAGGACGCCATAGGGCGCGCGCTGGTCGAAACCAGGGGCGTGAAGAAGCAGGCAGCCAAGCTGCTTGGTATCGGGGTTCGGACTCTTTACCGCAAGATGGCAGAATACGAAATCAGCTAGCGCGGGGCGGCCGCTCGTTTCGGGTGAGGCGTGAAGCCTCTCGCGTGACGCGTAGTGCCCGGGCTCGGCGCTTCACGGCTGGCGAAGTCAGAATACCTATTGACCGTGAGCCCCGTCGAACGGCTGCTCTCCTGCTCCAGCAGGCCGCTATTCAACGGCTTGCTGGGGTTTGACGCTGGAGATCAGGTCGGCATCGCGCTTCTCGTCGCCGCCCAGGCGCAGAAATTCCAGAAGCGCGGATTCGAACGACCAGCCGCCCATCTTCATGCGATAGAGCATGGCCAGAGTACCGGCACGGCGAGTGCCGGTCTTGCAGTGCAAATAGACCGGCTTGGGAGACTCTCGCATGCTCTTCAGGAACAGTTCACGCTCGTGCTCCGCGGGGCCGCTGACGCCAAAGGGGATTTCCACGAGCTGAAGACCTTCGCGGGTACACAATCCGCGCAGCCTCCCGGAAGGACACACCGAGACAACTGTCTTGATCCCAAGCGCCTTGAGTTCGGCAATGCCCTTGGTGCCGGTGACTTCTCCCCCGCGGCAGAGCGATTCGCTGTAGGCCACGATGAACCCGCGAAGTCCCTTCCTGACGCCGATCACGTCGTAGGTTGCGCTGGGCGGCGGAGGCGTGGGCTTCTGCCGCTTGAAGAGGCACGGGAGGCAGCACGAGCTGGCCAGCAGCGCGAGAGAGAAGCCTGCCGCTCTGGTAAGGGTTGGCAACGTGTCGGCCTCAGTTCCTACCAAGTGCTGAAGACGTCGACCTCACCGTTCCAGACGCGCATCAGGAGCATGGCGATCCAGACGATGAAGGCGATCAGCCCCAGAACACAGAATGTGGTCTGGCCTGCTCCGGCGACGCAGAGAAGGACCTTTTCGAACCTGCTCAGGCGCCTGTGGACCAGGATGGCGGGAATGGCCAGGGCGCCCAGGAGTAGAAAGGTCGAGATGTATACCGGGAGCTTGGGAAACTTGTTGGCCAGCTCCACGAACTGATTGGAACTGGCTTCGCCTGCCTCCGGTTCTTCGGAAACCTCTGCTGTTTCGGACTGTTCCGGCTGCGGCTGGGCTACGGGCACGGGCTACTCGGCCACGATTTCGGCGGTGAACACCTGAACCTCGGTTTCGGGGTCGCGCCAGGCGTCGGGGCTCAGGCCTGCCTTTCCCGCACAGCACTCAGAGAGGAACTGCTCCTTGCTCATGCCGTGGTCGGTGGCTACCTGGGGCAGGAAGCATCCCGAACGACCGCCGCGCTGAACGTAGATTCCGTGAACACCGAGTTCGATGGATAGCGGGTCCTGAATGCTCTCTCTCGGCGAGAGCACAGAAACCTCGATGTGAACATCGTCGAGCTCGTCCGGCGAGATGCGATTGCCGGAGAATCGCGGATCGCTGAGCGCGCTGGCGCGAGCGTACTCGGCGACGGTCCGGTAGAGCGGGGCAGGGGACTCGAAGCAACCGATGCAGCCGCGCAGCATGCCCCCGGTCTTGTAGGTGACGAAACAACCGCCTTCGCCCCCGAGAGCGGGGTCCTCTGACGAGATCCGCGGCTCGGGCTCGCCGCGGACGGCGGCAACCAGGCACTCGCGGGCGATGCGCAGGATTTCGGCGCGGGAGGTTTCGCCCAAGGCGGTCATCGGGTGGCCTGGGTCTCTTCGCTGCCGGGGCGTCCGGAGACCGGGCTCCGCTCGGTGGTGTCGGCGAGGGGGTCAGGGCGGCCCTGGAACTCCTCGGAGTCAAAGATGGTCTTGGCCTTGAAGAGCGTGCCGTTCCGGTAGCTCACCAGCAGGGCCTTTACGACTTCGGGGTCGAACTCCTTGCCGGCGAGCTGGCCGACGGCCATCAGCGCGTCCTTCATGGGCAGGCCCTGCTTATCCTCGCCGCCGTCGGTGAGCATGCGGTCGAAGATGTTGGCCAGCCCGACGATGCGGCCCTCGAGGGGAATCGCGTCGCCCTTCAGGCCTGCGGGGTACCCGCTGCCGTCGTGCCGTTCGTGATGGGTCTCTATGGCGGGCAGCACGCTCTCGGCGCCCACGATGTTGCTGGCCAGTTGGACTCCGAGGCGGACGTGTTGCTCGCCGCCCTGCCCGGGAGCGAGGTTCATCCGGGTGTCCTTGCCGGCGGCGGCATCGGAAACCGCGGCCTTACCGATGTCGTGAAGCAGGGCGGCCAGCTGCACGCCGGTGCGCTGGCGCTCCGGGAGGTCCATGGTTTCGGCGATCGCCCCGGCGTAGCTGGCCACGCGCTCGGAGTGACCCACGGAAGATGGGTCGCGCATTTCGGCGACGGCCACCAGGGTGCGGATCGCGCTGAAGAAGGTGTCGCGTTGCTTGCGCGTGGCGTGCAGGTTCTCCAGGGCGATGCCCAACTGCGTGCCCACCGCGGTGGCCAGCTCGAGGTCCTCTTCGACGAACGACTGGCCGACCCGCGAGCCCGACAGGTACAGGACTCCGCGAATGCGTTCCTGGCTGACCAGAGGCGCGCAGAGAACTGCCCTGATCTGGTTGAGGATGATGCTGTCGCCGGTCTTGAATCGTGCGTCGAGGGCGGCGTCGGAAGTGAGGATCGAGCGTTGTTCGGCGATGCAGCGCCGGATGATGGTGCGGCTCACCGGCGCGCTGCCGGAGCTCTCCAGTTCCAGTCGCGCCTTGGCGACCAGGTTGTTGGTGGATTCGTCGCGGGTGAACAGGTAGAGGTTGTCGGCGGGAAGCTCGCCGGCCATGAACTTCAGCACCTTGTCCATCAGCTGCTGTTCGTCGCGCTCGGCGCTGATGATCTTGCCCAGGCGGTAGAGCGCCCTGAAGTTGGCGGTGTCCCGGCTGCTGCCCTGGGCGTCATCCTCCTCGTCGTCGAAACCCGCGAGGTCGTCGAGGCGCAACTCGAGGGTCTGGCCGAAGTCCTCCTCGCTGGCCTCGGTGAATTTGATGCCCCGGGTCTCGCCCTTTACCTGCGCGGTGCTTTCGAAGACCAGCACGGTACTGCCGATCTGGACCCGGTCCCCCTCGCGCAGCAGTTCCTCGGTGATCTTCTCGTCGTTGACGTAGGTGCCGTTGCGGCTGTTCCGGTCGCGGATGAAGCACATCTCGCCGATCCGGAATATCTCCGCGTGGTTGCGGCTGGCGCCCTTGTCCAGGATCTGGATGGTGCACTCCGTGTCGCGCCCCATGGTCAGGGATTCCTCGCCCACGTTGTGTACCAGGCCCTGGTTCGGTCCGGTCTTTATGCGTACTCGAGGCATGGGTGCTCCTCAGCGCCAGGTGGGCTCCGGAACAGAACCGGTCAGGCTCTGCCCACAAGCTTCATGAAGGCGGTGCGCAGCTGGTTGGTTATCGGGCCCGGCTTGCCGTCCGCGATGGTGCGGCCGTCGACCTTGACCGCGGGGATGACCTCGGCGGCGCTGCCGGTCAGGAACATCTCGTCGGCGGTGTAGACCTCGTAACGGCTGATGTTCTTCTCGACGACCTCGTGGCCCGCCTCGCGGGCCAGATCCATTACCGTGTTGCGGGTGATGCCCTCGAGGATGCCGGCTTCCACGGGGGGCGTCAGCAATCGGCCGTCGCGGATCAGGAAGATGTTGTCCCCGCTGCCCTCGGCCACGAATCCCAGGTGGTTGAGCATCAGGACCTCGATTACGCCGGCCTGGATGCCCTCGATCTTGGCGAGGACGTTGTTGAGGTAATTCAGGCTCTTGACCCGCGGGTTGAGGCTTTCCGGTGGGATCCGCGCGGTCGAGGCGGTTACCAGCTCAAGCCCCTTTTCGTAGAACTCCTCGGGGTAGAGCGTGATCGAGTCGGCGATGATGATGATCGACGGCCTGGGGCACTTGCGGGGGTCCAGCCCCAGGTCGCCCTTGCCTCGGGTGACAATCAGGCGGATGTACGCGTCAGAGAGTTCGTTGGTCTCCAGACACTCGTACATCTGCCTGGCCATGTCCTCGGGGGACATGGGAATCTCCATCCAGATGGCCTTGGCGGAGTCGTAGAGGCGCCTGACGTGCTCCTCGCACTTGAAGATCCTGCCGCCGTAGACGCGGATGCCTTCGAAGACCCCGTCGCCGTAGAGGAGGCCGTGGTCGAACACGGATATCTTCGCGTCGTCCCTGTCGTAGTAGTCGCCGTCGATCCAGACCTTGACTGCCATCTGCTTGATCCTTCCCGTGCAATCGGGCGATCAGTCGATCACCCTTATCTCATGGTCCTCGCTGCCTGCCGCCTCGTCCGGCTTCCGGGGCCGGAGCAGGCCGTCCTCCAGGAACAGCGCCCGGTCGCAGCGCCCGGCCAGGCCCGTTTCGTGGGTGACCAGGACCATGCCCAGCTGGCGTTCTCCGGCCAGTTCGAAGAGCAGGTCCTCGACCCCGCGCGCCGTGGAGGCGTCCAGGTTACCGGTGGGTTCGTCGGCCAGCAGCACCTCCGGCGCGCCCATCAGCGCCCGGGCGATGGCCACGCGTTGCTTTTCGCCGCCGGAGAGCTTGGCCGGCTTGTGGCGCATGCGGTTGCCGAGTCCCACCCGCTTGAGCAGGTCGCGCGCCTGCCTGCGGGACTCCAGCCCGGAAGCCAGCCAGGAGATACCGGCGGCGACCCGCCCGGCAAGCAGCACGTTCTGGTAGGCACTGAGTTCGGCCACCAGGTGGTAGGCCTGGAAGACGAAGCCCAGCGCGCTGGCGCGCAGCCGGTTGCGGGACCATTCCCCAAGGGTACCAATCTCCTCGCCACGGAAATATACCTGCCCCAGCGTGGGCGTGTCAAGCAGCCCCAGCAGATGCAGGAGGGTGCTCTTGCCGGACCCGGAGCGACCGGTTATGGCAACCGCCTCCCCCGCGCGCAACCCGAAATCGAGGCCGCGCAACACCGTGATCGTGCGCGTCCCGTCGCGATAGTCCTTGTAGATTTCGCGCGCGCTCATCAGCAGATTGGCAGTCTCGGGCGCCTCGTGCTCGGGCGCCGAGAAGGGGCGGATTCCGGTGCTACTCATGGCGCAGAGCCTCGACGGGGTCCATGAACGCGGCGCGCAGGGCGGGCAGCAGGCTGGCGAAGAAGCTGACCGCCACGGTTATGCCGGTCATGACCCACAGGTGTACCGGATCGTAGTGCACCGGAAGTTTCTCCATGTCGAAGAGCTGGCGGGAGACGCTGCCGAATATCCGGCCCATGTGCATCTTCACCAGCGCGGCGTCCAGCGCGCCGATAACCTCATTGACGTTGGTGGCCAGCAGGTAGCCGATGCCCAGGCCCAGGGCCACGCCGATCACCGATATGGCCAGTCCCTGGCTCACGAAGGTCATGACCACTCCCGGCCGGCCGGCGCCGAGGGCCCTGACGGTGCCGATGTCGCGGGTCTTCTCGGCGACCAGCACCCAGAGGATGGCCATTACGAATGCGCCGGTCATCACGAAGAAGATCATGAGGATGATCAACATGACGCGATCCTGCATGTCCATCATCCCGAAGACCTCCGGGCGACTCTCCTTCCAGGTGCGCACCTTCGTGTAGCGGTCCTCGGCGAAAACCTTGCGGACCTCTTCGCGCACCTCGAACATCCGGCGGTTGTCCTGCAGCCAGATGGAAATCCCGGTGGCTTCGGCCTGGCCGGTAAGATCCTGCGCCGCGCGCCGGTCGACCAGGATGATGTCGTTGAGCCAGTCGGTGTCGGACTTGTAGAAACCGATCACGTAGAACTTGCGGACCCGCGCGCGGTCGTCGTCGCCGGGATCCTGAACGGCCATGATCATCTCGTCGCCGGGATAGAGTCCCAGTTTCCGGCCGCGCTTGGCGCCCACGATGACGCCCTGGGGCGGGGCAACCTCGGGCTTGGGCCGGGATTTCCTTTTCGGCGTCCGGGGGATCAGGCCGCCGTCATCGTCATCGTCCTTCGGGCTCGGGGACCGATCGGGCTTTTTCTTGCGGAACCAGACCGGGACCCGGCCCTTTTCGCCCTGCCTGGACGGGTCTTCCCAGGGCTCGAGCTTCTCCTTGCTTATCTCTCGCTTGACGAGGTGTCGGGGCACAACGAAACTGCGCGGCCGCAGACCGGCCTCGGGCGGGCGGGCGTCGCGGGCGACGTCCCGGATCTCGCCGACATTCTCAACCGGGAGGTCAGCGTAGAGGTACTCGCCGAGGCGCCCGCATTTCAGTTCGCGATTGAGATCGATTCCCTGGATCACGCCCAGTGTGCGAAAGCGGTCGGTGCGTATGAGCGCCATGGTCTGAACGTAGGGACTGGCGCCCTTCACTCCGGAAACGGAGTGGAGGCGGGCGGCTACCGCGTCGGGCTGGAAAATGCCGTAGGTCGCGCTGCAGTATATCTCAAGCGGAGCACCAGTCTCCTGGATGATCTTCTCGACGCGGTGTCGGAACCCGCCCAGCACGCCCATGACTACCACGAAACTGGCCACCGAGATGGCCACCGTCAGGAGAGCCAGGTAGGTTACCACCCGGCTCCTGGCATATCGCAGCGCCAGGAAGATGGGGTACAAGGGTGGCTATTCCTCCTTGCCTTCCTCGTCCTCGTCGGGCCCTGTCTCCGCGGCGGAGACGTCCCCAACGGGCCGGGGGCGCAGCTGCGGGAAGAGGATCACCTCCCGGATGCTCGGCGCGCCGAGCAGGATCATGGCCACGCGGTCGATGCCGATCCCCAGGCCGCCGGCCGGCGGCATGCCGTGTTCCATGGCGGTGAGGAAGTCCTCGTCGAGCCGACCGCCGGTTTCGGCCGCGGTGGCACCGCCGGCCTGTTCCTCGAACCGCGTGCGCTGTTCGACGGGGTCGTTGAGCTCGGTGTAGGCGTTGGCGATCTCCATGCCCGCGGCGAAGGCCTCGAACCTCTCGCTGAGCTCGGGAGCGTCGAGGCGGGCCTTGCAGAGAGGGGCCATCTCCTTCGGCTGGCCGCAGACGAAGCACGCGTCCCAGAGGCCGGGCTCCACCGTCTGGCTGAAGAGCTCGTCGACCAGCTCCCACTTGCCGAGCCCGTCCACGTCGACGCCGGCCTTCCTGGCGGCGTCGACCAGAGCTGCCTCGCTGTCGGGGTCCACGCCTGTCTTCTCTACGAGCAGGTCCATGTACTCCAGACGCGGCCAGGGCGCGGCGAGATTGACCGGGCGATCCTCCATGACCCCCTGGGTCCTGCCGCAGACCTCCTCGCCGAGCGACGAGATCAGACTTTCGGTGATCTGCATCATGTCGTCCAGATCGGCGTAGGCCTGGTAGAGCTCCATCATGGTGAACTCGGGATTGTGCCGCGGGCTCAATCCCTCGTTGCGGAAGTTGCGGCCGATCTCGAACACGCGATCCAGGCCCCCGACCAGCAGGCGCTTGAGGTACAGCTCGGGGCTGATGCGCATGTACAGGTCGACGTCCAGCGTGTTGTGGTGAGTGACGAACGGCTTGGCCGCCGCCCCGCCGGGGATGTCCTGCATGCTGGGGGTCTCGACCTCGATGAAGCCGCGGTCCTGGAGCTGGCGGCGCATGGAGGCGATCAGCTGCGAGCGCTTCACGAAGCGTTCGCGCACCTCGGCGTTGGCGATAAGGTCGAGGTAGCGCTGGCGGAAGCGCGTCTCGGTGTCGGCCAGACCGTGCCACTTCTCCGGGAGCGGGCGCAGGGCCTTGCCGAGGTACTGGAGTGCGGTGACGAACACCGTGGGCTCGCCGGTCTTGGTCTTGCCCAGTGTGCCTTCGACGCCGAGGTGGTCGCCGATGTCCAGGAGCTTGACTTGCTTGTAGACGTCGGCGCCGACCTCGTCGCGGCGCAGGTAGGCCTGCATCTGCCCGCTGCGGTCCTGCAGCGCCGCGAAGGTGGCCTTGCCGAACTTGCGCAGCGCGACGACACGTCCGGCGACCCGGGCGGTCATGTCCGTGGTTTGGCCGGCCTCCAGGTTGGCATCGTCGACGCGTTTGCGGGCAGCGAGGAGGTCGGAATCGATTGCGTACTTCGCGCCATAGGGGTCGACACCCAGCTCCTGGAGCCTGGGGATCTTGGCGAGCCTCTCCTGGAAGAACTGATCGGGCTTCTCGGGCACGGGGAATCCTCTCTTCTCGTGACGATCCATCTCGGGAGACGTTCCGAAGTCTTTCGATATTGTAGGTTAAGCCCTCGAAGCGTCAAGCAGGGCGGGCAGGCCACAGGCCAGCGCAGATGTCTCGGTCGGATGTCCGGGCCCGGAATGTTCAGGCTACTGGCCAATGGGGGTAGGAAGCCCGAGGGGGCGGCGATGGGCCAGAGCGAAGCGGTTGCTCCGGGGGGGAGTCGCTCGAACCGTCCCCCGGGCTTCAGCCTTGTTGAGTTGCTGATAGTCATATCGATCCTGGGCATCCTGGCTGGAATGCTGCTTCCCGTCGTCGGCGCTATCATGCGCCGTAAGAGAATCGCGCTCACGCGCATGCTGGTCATCCAGTGCCAGGGAGCGGTTCAGCAGTTCGAGGGTGATTTCAATCGCAGGCCGTGGTGCGAGAGGTCGAAGGTAAAGGGGTACATGGAGGCGTCGAAGCCGCACCTGGTTGAGATACGGACGGTGGACGTACTCGCCGAGCTTCGCGGCCGGGGAGAAGTCAACCGGGTCGAGAACTACCTCCGCGGGCTGGAAGGGCGTTTCGTCCGGGACCTGGGTTGCGGAGAGACGCTGGTAGACGCCTGGGGGCGCGAGATCATCTTCCGGGTCGACGTCGATGACACCAGGCCCCAAGTCTACTCGCTGGGGCCCAACGGCAAGGATGAGACCGGCGACGGCACGAGCACGGACCCCACGGGATTGCCGCCCATATACTACCTTATAGAAGCGCCCGGCGACAGTGACGACATCCCGTCGCACAAATAGAGAGCGTCGACTGAATTCTTCAATTGGGAAGAACTGTCTTGGAAAGGGCCCTGTCCTGCGGGGCGCCCATGAGACCGGCTTGACTCTCCCCGGCGGCGCTAAGCAAACGGTGTGCCCGCAAGGAAGCCCCGCCGGCATCAGCGGACCGCTGTCCCCCTTCAGGATTGCGGCGTTCTTGTAGCTGCCTCTGAAGGGAAACCACGTTAGCCGCAGCTATTCCGCAGCTTGCCTCTCTCGCGCGCAGTGCACATGTGATTGACCGCGGGGACAGTTATTGCCAGCTTTTTCCGGGCTTTTCGCAGACCACTGGTGTACCATGAGTTGAATCGTTGGTCCCGGACGCTTTCCTGAAGCGGGAGGTCTCGATGGCTTTGATCGATTGCCCCGAGTGCGGCAAGAAGTACCAGGTTCCTGACGAGAAGGCAGGCAAGGCCTTGAAGTGCAAGTGCGGGAACGTCATCCGCCCCGTTGAGGACGGAGGCGGGGCGGCCGAGATATCCGACACCGAGGCGGTCGAGAAACTGCGCGCGGCCTACGAGACGATCCAGGGCGAGTTGCGCCGGGTGATCGTCGGCCAGAACGACGTGGTCGAGCAGGTGCTGGTGGCGATCTTCTCGCGCGGACACGCACTGCTGGTTGGCGTTCCCGGTCTGGCCAAGACCCTTCTGATCAGCTCCCTGGCGCGCAGTCTGTCGCTTTCTTTCGCCAGGATCCAGTTCACGCCTGACCTGATGCCCGCTGACATCACCGGTACCGAGGTGATCCAGGACGATCCCGAGACGGGCCAGCGCCAGTTCAAGTTCCTCAAGGGGCCGATCTTCAACTCGATTATCCTGGCCGACGAGATCAACAGGACGCCGCCGAAGACCCAGGCGGCGTTGCTGGAGGCGATGCAGGAGCGCAGCGTCTCGATCGGCGGCACCAGCTACAAGCTGCCGAAGCCATTCTTCGTCCTGGCCACCCAGAACCCCATCGAACAGGAGGGCACCTACCCGCTGCCCGAGGCTCAGCTGGACCGCTTCCTCTTCAACATCGTCGTGGATTATCCCAGCGACGAGGAGGAGAAGGAGATCCAGAAGCTGGCCACCAGCGAGAAGTTCGGTGAGATCGAGATCAGCGAGGTGCTTTCCGGTTCCGAGATCGTCCAGCTGCAGCGCGTGGTGCGGCGGGTGGCTGTCAGTGACCACGCCTTCGATTTCGCCAGGCGCCTGGTGCGCATGACGCGGATCACCACCGACGAGGCCCCCGATTTCTGCAAGCGCTGGCTGAGCTGGGGCGCGGGTCCGCGCGGCTCGCTGAACCTGATCAACGCCGGGAAGGCCCGGGCGGTGCTCAAGGGGCGCTTCCACGTGGCCGGCGAAGACATCGTCGCGGTGGCCAGGCCGGTGCTCCGCCACCGGATCATCACCAACTTCACCGCACAGAGCGAGGGCATCACTCCCGATGCGGTTGTCGACAAGCTGCTGGAACAGGTGATGCAGGAGAAACCCGCCGCGGCGGAAGCCTGAGCCCTTCTCGTCCGGACACGACTCGACGCGAGGACTCCAGAGTGATGCCAGCAAAACCTCCTCGGATTCAGCACAGCGGTACTCGCACGAATAGCCGTACGCGTACGCGCACGATCGGCGGGAACTGAGCCCGTGGCCGACGCCCTGTCACGCTACCTCGACCCCGAGGTCATCAGCCAGCTGGGGCGGTTGGACTTCCTGCCCCGGGGCCTGGTGGAGGGGTCGCTGGCCGGGGCGCACAAGAGTCCGCTGCACGGTTTCGCCATTGAGTTCGCGGGGCACCGCCCATACGTGCCGGGCGACGACATCCGGCACATCGACTGGAAGGTCTACTACAAGAGCGGGCGTTACCTTCTCAAGCAGTACGAGGCCGAGACCAACCTGGTGGCGCACATTCTGGTTGATGCGTCCGAGAGCATGGAGTACGGCTCGCGTGGGACCAGCAAACTGGACTACGCCAAGCAGCTGGCCTCGGCGCTGGCCTTCATGATCCTGAAACAGCGGGACAAGGTCGGAGCGGCGATCTTCGACGCCTCGGTGGGCACCATCCTGGAACCCTCCAACAGCCTCAACCAGCTGCGCACCATGCTGGGCGCCTTCGAGGGCCGGGGGCCCGAGGGCGCCGAGAGCCGCGTGGGGATCGCCATGCAGCAGTACGCCGCCAAGGCCGGGCGGCGGGGCATCGTGATCGTCCTCAGCGACTTCTTCACGGATGTCGAGGAACTGCTGGACGGGGTTCGCCGCCTGAAGTTCGACAAGCACGAAGTGGTGCTGCTCCAGGTGGTCGACGACGACGAGCTGACCTTTCCGCTGCGGGGTATGACCCGTTTCGTAGGGCTGGAGAACCTCGGCGAACGAATCGTCGAACCCCAGCGGCTGCGGGACGGATACCTCCGCAAGTTCAACGCGTTCCTCGAGGAGCTGCGCACCGGGGCGGAGCGCTGCCAGGCGGACCTCTTCCAGGTCAACACCGCGAAGGGGATGGCCGCCAACCTGATCGGTTACCTCAACAGCCGGCCCACGGGCAGGAGGGTGTAGAGTGTCACCCGTCCCTGCCCGCATGCGTATACCCAGACAAGTGCTGAGCACTTGGTTGCCTGCGCGCACGTTCCGGGCGGAGCCAGATAACGAGCGCGGAGGTTTGCGGAAATGACCTTCCTGCACCTTGCGCTGGTGGCCGGGACCTCGCTGGGCGCGGTCCCGATCCTGATCCACCTGCTTACCCGGCGGCGGCACAAGGTCGTTCGCTGGGGTGCGATGAAGTACCTGCTGGAGGCCATCGAGGAGCAGAACAAGCGCATCCAGATCGAGGATCTGATACTGCTGGCGCTGCGCGTTCTGGTGGTGGTTCTGATCGCCCTGGCACTGGCGCGTCCCATGGTGCGCGGGGATGACGTCGCCGCCGGGCCGCGACTGGCGGTGGTGCTGATCGACAATTCGCCGAGCATGCTGGCTCGAAGGGGCGGCGGCAGCCACTGAAACGTAGCCCGGGACTGGACCCGCAGGCTGATCGCAGAGCTGCCCAAGGGGTCGGCGGTGGCGATCATGCCGATGGCCGGATCGGGTCCGGGTTCCCCGGGCATGACCAAGCCGGTCCGCCAACTGGCGGTGGCCCGCGAGACGCTCGACCGTCTGGCGCCCAGCGCGCGCCGCGCGATACCCGCCGAGGCGGTGCGCCGGGCCCACGCTCTGGTCACCGGCGGAGACCGTGCTTCCGCTGAAAACTCCGGCTTGCCCGCAACCCGCACGGTATACGTGGTCAGTGACTTTCAGGCGGCCGACTGGAGTCCGGCCGATTCAGGACTGCGCAAGTCGATAGGAGAACTGCTGGGCGACCGCGCCCAGCCCGAGATCGTGGCGGTGATGTGCTCCTCGGGGGAGACGCGCAACAACTGCGTCACCGGGCTGAGTCGCGCAGGCCGGATCATTAAGGTCGACAGCCCCGCGCGGATCGTCGGCCGCCTGAGGCGCCGCGGGGCGCGCGGGGAGGAAGCCGGGGACGGGGCCGCGGAGCTTTCCGCGACCCTGGAGGTTGACGGGTCCCGCGCGGACAGCCGTTCGACGGGGCTCAAGCCCGACCAGGCCAAGGACGTGGTCTTCTTCGCCAGTTTCGAGCGCGAGGGCGATCACGGCGTGGTGCTGCGTACCCCCGCGGACACTTGCCCGGCGGACGACGTTCGGTACCTGGCGCTGGAAGCGCGCGAGGAAGTGCGCGTCCTGGTGCTCGACGGCGACCCCCGCGACCGCGAGCCGTTCCTGAGCGAGAGCTTCTACCTGCGCTTCGCCCTCAAGCCAGGGGACAAGGCGCTGTCGCCGATCGAGACCAAGGTGGTCGACGTCGACACCTTCGGGTCGGAGAAGCTCAAGGACTATGACCTGGTGGTTCTGGCCAACGTTGATGCCCTGCCGGTGACTGCCGTGCGGGACGTCTCCGCCTACGTGCGCGGCGGCGGGGCACTGATGGTCTTCCTCGGGGCGCAGGTCGATACCGCCGCCTACAACTCGGGTTTGTTCGGCGGGGCGGATTCGCTGCTGCGCCTGCGCCTGGGCGAGCGGGTCTCCCCCCCGGGCAAGGAGGGCTTCAAGGTGGCCATGGCGGACCTCGCCGGGCCGGTCATGAAGCTCTTCAAGAAGGGCGGTTCGGGGATATCCACGGCGCGGTTCAACCGCGCCTACGAGATCGACCTGAGTGCCGCGCCGCAGGCGGCGGTCCACGCCCGGCTCAGCCCCGGCAAGCACCCCCTGGTGGTCGGGGCCGACGTGGGCGAGGGGCGGGCGGTACTGATCAACACCAGCGCGGACCTGGAGTGGAGCAGCCTGCCGATCAAGCCGGCCTTCACCGCCATGCTCCAACGCATGGTGGTGTGGCTGCTGGAGCCGCGTTCGCGTTGCCAGAACCTGGCGCCGGGCGATACCTACCGGCTGGTGCTGCCCCTGGGGCTGATCGGTCGGAACATCACGTTCCGGACCCCCGGGGGGCGTACCTACGTCAGGCAGCCTGTGGCGGGCGACGGCCAGTCGCGCCGGGCCACGGTGAAGTTCGAGATGACCGAGGAACCGGGGTTCTACCAGGTGTCCTGGGAGGGCCTGGAGGGCAGCAAGGAGGGGCGGCTCTTCTCCGTGAACGTGGCCGTAGAAGAGAGCGACCTGGCGTCAATCGAGGCGCCGGCCTTCAAGGAGTTGGCCGGGGGCCGGGGTGCCGACTGGGTGGAGGCCACCCAGGCCGTGGGCTTCGAGGCCCAGAGCGGCGGGCGCGAGTACTGGAAGTGGATCTTCCTGCTGGCCGTGCTGGTACTGGCCACCGAGACCTACCTGTCGCGGCGATTCAGCGGGGGTGACCGGTGACCGATCTGCTGGGGCGCCTGCTGGGACTCAGCGGCGAAGCCGAAGGTGACGTCCAGATCGTTCGGATCTGGTTGCGCTTCGCCGAGCTCTGGCCCGTCTGGGCGCTGCTGGCCTCGGCGGGGCTGATCGCCCTGGTGGTCTGGTGGGCCTACCGGCCGACCTCCGGGGGACCCCTGGAGCCGCCGCGGCCGGGGGCGCCGGCTGGGCGCGGGCTGCCGCGTTCGCGGCGCTGGGCCATGGGAGTTTTGCGCGCGGTAGCCTTCGGGCTTTTCCTGCTGGTGCTTTTCCAGCCCCTGGCCGCCTACGAGCGGACCCTGGGGGTCAAGCCGATTCTCGCGGTGATGCTCGACGACACCCAGTCGATGACCATCAACGACAAGCGCATCCGGCCCGAGGACCAGCTTGGCGCTGCGCGGGCCATGGGCCTGGCGCGCTACGGTGGCGGCGGAGTTTCGACCGGTGCAGGCGAGCGGGTGCGCGAGGTCAGTCGCGGGGACCTGGTGAGCGCCGCGCTGCGCAACCGGCAGCTGGAGCTGGTCTCAAAACTGAGCCGCAACTACCAGCTGAAGGTGTTCACCTTCGGACACCAGGGCAGGAGAGCGGGCGGCGAAGACGTCGCCGCGGTGGCCGCGGGGCTCAAGCGCGAGGACTCCTTCACGGACATGAGCGCCGGGCTGCGCACCGTGCTGGCCGACCTGCGCGGCCAGCCGGCGGCCGGTGCGGTTGTCTTCACCGACGGCGGCGCCAATCGCGGCGAGCCGCTGGACGGGGCTGCGGCGGCGTTCCGGTCCGAGGGCCTGCCGGTATTCACCGTGGGGGTGGGCCTGCCCCGGGCGCGGGACCTGCAGATGGCCGCGTTTATCTGCGACGACGTGGTCTTCCTGGGCGACAGCGTTCCTGTCTACGCCCGCCTTCGCCAGCGCGGTTACGCCGGCGAACGGGTGAGCGTGGAGCTGCGCAGGGGAGAGAAGGTCCTGGCCCGCAAGAACGTGACCCTGCCCGACGCCGAGGAGCTCACCGTGGAGCTCAGCTTCCGGCCCGAGGAGAAGGGCGAGGCGCTTTACCGCCTGGCGGTCGAGAAGCGTCCCGACGAGCTGCTGCTGGAGAACAACTCCAAGGAGAAGCGCATCAAGGTTATCGACGAGGCCATCAAGGTGCTGGCCGTCGAGCAGGTTCCGCGCTGGGACTTTCGCTTCCTGAAGGGCATCATGCTGCGCGACAAGCGGGTGCACTTCAGTTGCTACGTGCGCGAGGCCGACGGCGCCGAACTGGCCCGCAGCGGCATGCCCCACTACCTGCCTCGCTTCCCCAGCAAGCGCGAGGAACTCTTCAAGTACGACGCGCTGATCATCGGGGACGTGCCCTCCAAGGCCTTCAGCAAGGAGCAGCTGGAGCTCATCGAGAAGTTCGTGGCCGATGGGGGCGGGGGACTGTGCTTTGCGGCCGGCGCGCGCTACAACCCCAGCACCTACAAGAAGACCCCTCTGGAGCCGCTGGTGCCGGTGGTCTTCGCCACCCAGCCGGAGGCACCGCCCGAGGCAGAGCTCTTCGCACCGCTGGTCCAGCCCTACCAGTTGGAGATCACCCGTGAGGGCCTGGCCCACCAGGTCTGCCAGCTGGAGGGCAGCCGCGCGGGGAACGCAGCACTCTGGCGCCGGCTGCCGCTGCACTACTGGCACTTCCCGGCGACGCGCCTGCGTCCCGCGGCGGTGGCCCTGGCGGTGCACGGGGAAGCGCGCAACGCTTACGGCAAGGTGCCGCTGATCGCCTACCAGTACTACGGTCGGGGCCGGACCTTCTACGTGGGGCTGGACAGCACCTGGCGCTGGCGCCACCAGGTGGGCTCGCGCTACTTCGCGCGCTTCTGGGGCCAGGCCATCAACTTCCTTAGCCTGGCCCACCTTCTGGGCGAGAGCAAGCGGGTACAGATCTCCACCGACAGCAACCTCTACGCGGCCGGCGACGAGGTCAAGATCAACGCGCGGGTGCTGGACAAGACCTACCGGCCGATCACCGCCGAGAAGATCGTCGCACGAGTGGCACGGGGCGACGCCGAGCCCGCCGAGGTGGAGCTGCGCGCGGTGCCCTCGCAGCCGGGAATGTTCGCCGGGGAGTGGCTTGCGACCGAGATCGGCGACTACGCGGTTTCGGTCAAGGGCGAGGCCGGCGAGGGGCGGGCGGACTTCGCGGTGCGCATGCCCCAGCTGGAGTTCGACAACCCGGCGATGGACGAGAAGAGCCTGCGCGGCGTGGCGCAGGCCACCGGCGGCAAGTTCTTCACGCTGGAGGATCTGGACAAACTGGCGGAGGCCATCAAGACCAGCAGGCCGCTGGTCACCGAGGAGGACGAGGCCACGCTGTGGGACCGGTGGGCGACACTGGTCCTGCTGGGCCTGGTCCTGGGGGCGGAATGGCTGATCCGCAAGCGTTCCGACCTGGCCTGATGCGGCCGGGGACGGTGATGGAGAGGAAAGGGGAAGAGCGGCCAAGGTGAGCGAGGCGAAAAACGCCAACCGTGCCGAGAAGATCGTCCGCAAGCTCGGCGACCTGGAACGCCGCAGGCGCAGGCTCTGCGTGCTGCGCGGAGCCGGGTTGTGGCTGGCCGTGGTGCTCCCGGCCGCTGCGCTTTTCTGCTTCGTCGACTGGCTGCAGCACATGCCCCTGGTCGCCCGCTGGGCGGGGCTGGCCGGGCTCTGCGCGCTGGCCTGGTGGTCGCTACGGCGCCTGGTGCTGCCAGCCCTGCGTTCCCGCAGAGATCTGGACCAGTCGGCCAGGAGCGTGGACCGCTTCTTCCCGGCGTCGGCCGACGGAGTCATCACCGCAGTGCAGCTGGACCGCCGCTGGGAGGATTTCGGGTACGGTTCGGAGGAACTGCGCGTGGCCGCGCAGGCCCAGGCCCTGGAGTTTTCTTCGAGCGTGAGCTTCTCGCACGCCGAACCGCTGTCGCGCTACGCCGGCCCGCTGTTGCTGGGCGCGAGTGCGCTGCTGCTGGCCGGAGCGGCGACGGCGACCTTCCCGCGCATCGTGGGAATCTGGGCGGTGCGCTGCTTCTGGAAGGCGGACTACCCCCACAAGACCCGCATCGAGGAATACGACCGGACGGTGCGCGTGGCACGGGGCGAGACCGCGGTGGTCAACGTGCGCGGCGGGGGCATACTGCCGTCCCGCGGGGTCCTGAGAATCAGGAGCAAGCTTTCGGGTTGGTCCGCGCGCGAGCTCCTGCCGGTCGAGGGCGGCGCGCGAGGGGCCTACCGCGCGCGCGTGGAGGAAGTGGTCGAGCCGCTGGAGTTCCGGGTCGAGCTCAATGACGCCCCGCCGGCGGCGGGCAGGATCGAGGTGGTCGATCGCCCCGGGGTGGCCAGCGTGGAGGTTCGCACCGATTACCCCAAGTACACGGGCATGAGCGCCGAGAGCTTCATGAGCGGGCACGTTCGGGCGGTTCCCGGGTCCAAGGTCAGGCTTACGGTTGTGCCCAGCAAGCCGCTGAAGGCGGCGGGATTGACCTTCAGCGACGGCGGGCGGGTGCATTCCGGCGAGGACAAGGCTCTCCAGGCCGGCAGCAAGGGCATGGCCAGTGGTGCGCAGTTGAGCCTGGAGGAGGGCGGCCTGCGGGTTGTGGCCCGGTTCAGCGTCAGGGAGAGCGGCAGCTACTCGCTGAATATGACCGACACCATGGGCTTCGAGAACAGCTCGGATCTGGTCAGCCCGGTGAGCTACAAGATCAGTGCGGTGCCCGACTCCCCGCCGCGGGTGACACTGGTAAAGCCCGGAGGCGAGGCGCTGGCCACCCCGGTGAGCATCGTGAAGCTGGTTTACAGGATATCCGATGACTATGGGGTGAGGCGCGCCCGGCTGGCCTTCCGCAGGAACAGCGACAAGGAGTGGAAGAGCTTCCCGGTGCCGCTGCCGGGACTGGATCCGAAGAAGCCCGAGGCCGACCTCCCGATTCCCGGGCCCCGGCGCGCCGACCAGGCCCTGCTTTGGGATATCTCTACGCTGGGGTTCAAGGTCGGCGACATGATCACCTACCGCCTGGAGGCCGAGGATCACCTCAAGCGACAGGAGCCGGAACCAGGCACCTCCGGGGAGCAGTTCATCCGGGTGGTCAGCCAGGAAGTGGTCATCAAGAAGCTCCGCGAGGATCTGGAAATAACCGCCAAGCAGTTGCAGAACGTGTTCAACCTCGAGAAGGACAGTCACGAGCGGGTGCGCAAGCTGCTTGAGGAAATCCGCAAGCTCAAGGGGAAGTGAGGTGCCTGCGTGAAATTGATTTCATACGCACTTGTGGGTGCATGCCTGATCGCGGCCGTCGGGCGCGGTCGGGCCGGCGAGCCCGAGAATCTGAAGCAGGCGCGGGCGCGACTGGCCCGGGAGGAGAACGCCCAGAAGCGCGCGGCAAGGCGCCTGGCGCGGGCTACCGCCGAACTCGACGAACTCATTGCCGCGATCCGCGCGCACCGCGTGAAAGTCACCGGCGACCTGATGGCCGCCGACCCGGTGCGCAACTCGCTGGGCGAGATCAGGACCAAACACCTGCCCAAAGTAGAGAAGGGTATCTACCTTGCGCGCACCGGCAAGGGTTCCGGCAAGGAACTGGCGAGCGCCCTCGGAGGTGTTGCCCGGGAACAGGATCGGCTGGTGCAACTGCTGGACGGGCTGGTCAGGAAGCTCAACCGCTCGGCGGCGACCGGCGCCTGCCTGCACCGCGCCGAGAAGATCCTCAACGACCAGATCAAGCTCAACGCCGACGTCAAGCCGGTTCTGCGCATGGGATTTGGCAAGAAGCTGGCCGGCCTGCCGGAGTCTCTGCGTCGCAGGCTGCTTGGCCTGGCCGAGGAGCAGATGCGCATCGGCACAGAGGTGGAGACCCTGGCCAAGGAGGTCAAGGGAGCGATCGACGGCGGTCCCGAGAAGCAGAAGCCGGGCCTGCGTTCGGCACTGAAGATCATCTCCGCGAACCGGCTGGTCGCGTTGACCCGCCAGGGCTCGCGCGAGTTGGGGTCCAACAACGCCGCAGGCCTGACCACCGGCGGGAAGCTCGAGAAGTACTTCCGGGCGGTGCTGGCCGCGCTGCAGGCGGCGGTGGCCGGCGAGGATGAAGTCCCGGCGTTCGACCTGCTGGGGCCCAGCCTGGCCGAGCTCGCCGGGAAGGACAAGGAGCTTGCCGAGTTGCTCAAGAAGCTGCGCAAGCTGCTCAAGGAGGCCGCGCTGCTCAAGAACGACGCGCAGCCGGAGGAGTTCCGAAAGATCGAGGACATGCAGGACGAGCTCAACAACATGCTCGTCGAGATCAACGACAAGATGCCCACCGTGGAGAACAAGGAGCTCATCGAGAAGCTCAAGGAGCTCCTGCGCCAGGCGCTGCTGAGCATGAACAAGTCCGGCGAGGCCATCCAGGGCCGCAAGAAGCCCGAGGAGATCATGAAGGAGCTCAAGACCACGCTGGGGCACATCGTCCTGGCCGAGGCCGAGCTCAAGGCCCTGTTGGCGCTGCTGGCCTCGATGAACGCGGAGAAGCAGGCGGGTCAGAACGAGGAGAGCCTCAAGGAGACTCCCGCCGGCATAGCGCTGGGGCTGGGTCTCAAGCTGGGCGGCAACCAGAGCGGCAACTCCGGGCCGGGGGGGGTGCTCAACCCCTCAAAGAAAGCCCGGGAGTTCGGCCGCAACGACTGGGGGCGGCTGCCGCCCAAGGTGCGCGAGCAACTGATGCAGGCTGCCAAGGAGAAGTACACGCCGGGCTTCGAGGACCTCATCGACCTGTACTACCAGATGATCGCCAAGGGCGCCAAGTAGGGCGACGGAGGTGAGCATGAGCAGAAGGAGACCGCAGCGCTGGAAGCTGGCGGTCGCGGCCGTGGCGGCCCTGTGCGGGCCGCTGGGCGTGGTGCTGGTCGCCGGCGAGAGCGGCGGGGGAGTGCCGCCGGTGCCCGCGGCAGTCGCCGCCGGCAAGGGGGGCAAGCCGGAAAACGTCGCGCCCAAGGCCTTCAGCGGCGGAGACAGCATCGGCGAGATCCCGCTCACGCCCGAGGCCCGCGAGTGCATCCGGCGTGGCCTCGGCTTCCTGGCCGGGCGCCAGAAGATCGACGGTTCCTGGGACACCCGCTACCGCCGGAACACCGGGGTCATCTCGGTGGCGCTACTGGCCTTCCTGGCCAGCGGCAATCCACCGGGACGCGGGGAGTACGGCGTGGCCAGCGCCAAGGGCCTGGCCTGGATTCTCAGGCAGGCCAAGCCCAGCGGGATGATCATCTGCGACACTTCCCACGGCCCTATGTACGAGCACGCCCTCTCGACCCTGTACCTCGCCGAGGTCTGGGGGCAGACCCGACGGCCGGAGGTCAAGGACAAGCTCAAGCGCGCGGTCAACCTGATCGTCAACGCCCAGAGCCGCGACGGGCGGTGGGGCTACCAGCCGATTCCCCGTGGCGGCGACCTCTCGGTCACGGTCATGCAGGTGATGGCCCTGCGCGCCGCTCACGACGCGGGCATAGCCGTGCCGCGCAAGACGATCTCGCAGGCCATCAAGTTCGTGCGCCGATGCCACAACAAGGACGGCGGCTATACCTACCACGGGATCGGAAACAGCACCACCCCGGCGCTTACCGCAGCGGGGGTGTGCTCGCTGCAATTCGCCGGCGAGTACTCCGCGGAACAGGTCAAGGACGGGCTGGAATACCTGCTGCGCGCACAACAGAAGAAGTCGATTCCGCACTACTGGTACACTTCGTACTACGGGGTGCACGGCTTCTACTTCGCCGGTGGTGAGTACTGGCAGAAGTGGTACCCCGAGTCCCGCAAGCAGATCATCGGCATGCTGAAGAGGAGCAAGGACGGTTCGCACCGGGGCAGGATTCTGGACACCGGCTGGGCGGTGATGGTCCTGTCGCTGCCGCACCGCTTCCTGCCTATTCACCAGCGCTAGCAGGCCGCTCGGGAGCGGCCTGCCAGGCCCACAGGGGCAGATCGATGCTCATCGCGTCAGGCATCCTGATCGTTCAAGCGGCCATCGGCGCGGCGGCGCCGGCCGGGCAACCGGCTGCGGTTGCCCGGGCCGAGACCCTGGAGCTCACCTCCGGCCGGGTTCTGCACGGGCGGGTCGTGGCCCTGGGCAAGGGCAAACTCAGGTTTGCGGGCAAGGGCGGCCTGAAGGATATCCGGCTGGCCGACGTTGCCCGCCTGGTCCGCTATCGCGGGGCGGCCGCTTCGCGGCACACCGACGGCCTGGTCCTCGGCTGCGGCGACGTGCTCGACGGGGACGTGATCGCACTGCGCGACGGGAAGCTCCGGGTGGACAGCCCGCGACTGGGCGAGGCCGAACTGCCGGTTGCAGCGGTTCGCGCGCTGTTCTTCCGTGAGAAGCTCGGGGGCCTGCGGGAGCGGGTCCCGGAAGCCGATGCTGCCGGGGTCGTGATGCGCAGCGGGTCGCGCACGCCCGCCGAACTGCGCTGGGTCGCGGGTTCCTCCGTCGGCCTGTCGTCCCCCCTGGGGGCGCTCACCGTGAGGAAGAGCGAGGTGCGCTGGGTGCTTAACAAGCCCGGCAAGGTCGCCAAGCCCGCCGCGGGCGCCGTGCGCCTGATACTCAACACCGGGGAGGTGCTGACCGTCGAGAACGCCGAACTCGCCGCCGGGGATCTCAAGATTCGCTGGCGGGGTGTGGAGGCAACGCTGCCCTGGGACATGGTCAAGCGACTGGAGTCCCCGGGCGGGCGAATGGTCTACCTCAGCAGCCTCGAGCCGTCGGCCAGGAAGTGCTCTGCCGCCGTGGGGCCCTGTCGCCCGCCGCAGGTCAACCGCTGTGCTGACGGCAAGGCTCTCCGGGTGGGGGGCGCGGAGTACGAAATTGGCATCGGAATGCGCGCGCGGAGCGAGCTGAGCTATGCCCTCAAAGGCAGGTGGAGGCGGTTCCGGGCGCTGGCCGGCCTGGACCAGCGAGCCGCGCGCGCCAGTCGCGGGGCGGTCTTCGTGATACTGGCGGACGGCAAGGAGATATTCCGTCGCAAGCTGCGGCCGGGCGATAAGCCGGTGGAGGTGGACCTGCCGGTGTCGAGTGTTTCGGAGCTGAAGCTGGTGCTCGAACCCGGTCCCGGGTTCGAGATCGGCGATTACGGGAACTGGGCTGATGCGCGGCTCCTGCGTTGAAACCGGACTGCGCTGCGGCGTGCTGGTAGCGCTGCTGCTGTGCTGCGCCGACCGATCGCCGGCGGGCGAGGTCAAGTTGCCCAAGAAGGAGGACTGGGGCTCCACCCTGCGCGGGGCTCCGCGCTACTGGGATCGCAACACCGATATTGCCAAGCAGGTGATTGGCAAGATGCGGGCCTACTTCCCCAAGGCCCGGTCCGAGTTTTTCAAGCTGGCGGCGGACATCGGCTTGAACCCTTACGGCAACCCGGTGGTTCAGCTGTGGGTTGTGCGTCAGGCGCTGGCCGCCGGTCCCAAGGGCGTGGAACTGGAACGCCTCAAGCTGGCCAAGGCAGCGTTGCACGGCAACCTGGTCGATGGCACCACTTCGCTGCGGCTGATTTCCGAGATCGACCGGTCGAAACTCGACAAGAAGACCCGGAAGTGGCTCAGCCGCCAGATTCCCTTCTGGAAGGGGTTGCAGCACGACATCCTGCCGATAGGACGCTCCTTCGCGGCCGAGCGGCTGCTGCGCGAGGGTAAGGAGTTCGACGAGCGCAAGGAATTCAAGGAAGCTGTCGTCCGCTACATCAAGGTCATGGACGCTCACCCCAACGGCTACTTCCCACTGAAGAACGGGGCTGTGCCGGGCAGCGGGGAGGTCGCACGCCAGCGCCTTGCCGCCATTGCCCGGGAGCACTCCGGGGAAGTGCTGCAGGGCCTGGAGGAGGCGATCCCGGGGCTGCGCTCGAACGCCGAAGAGGGTGACAACGCGGCGATGGAGAGGGTCGCCAGGCTGCTGCCCTTCACGCAGGTGGGGTGGAAATCGCTGGTGCGACTCGGAGAGCGGGACCTCGACGCCGGCCGGGCCAGCCTGGCCGCGTTGCGATTCTCCAGGAGCCTGGAACTGGCCGCCGGGGCGCGCAGCAGATCCGAGGCGCTCTGGCGGCTGGCGATGGCCGAGAGCCTGGCGGGCAGGGGTGCGGCCAGTCGCCGGGCGCTCGGGCGCCTGAAGGGGATCAGGGGCGGCAAGGTGCGAGTCGGCGACAGGGAAGTGCCGGCGGCAGAGGCCGCGAAACTCGTCGAACGGCAACTGCCTGTTGAGGGGAGCAGCGGGGCCACGGGTACTGGGATCGGCAAGGATTCCGTGCTCCGGCCGCTGATGCTCTTCAGCAGCCGGCCGGCGCTCTTCGACCTGATCAACCGCACCGCCTGGTGGCCGCGGCTCTGGGGCCGGCCGGAATCGGAGCCGGCTTTCGACGGCGACCGGGTTTTCCTCCACGACTCTGCCAACATGTGGGCCATCGACTGGCGCCGCCGGAAGTTCCTGTGGCACTACCGCTACCCTGAGGGCGGACGGCGGCAGAGCCAGCGCGGCCGGGGCTACAGCAACCAGATCGGCGAGGCGCGGCAAATCGGCAGGGGCTACGGCGTTGGTGTGGTCCGCGACAGGGTCTGTGCCCGATTCAGAGGGATGTCGGCGAATCTCTGGTTTGAGCTGCGCTGCCTGTCGTCCGATGACGGCCGGGTGCTCTGGACCAGCCGCGGCCAGCGTGGGCTGGGCGGGCTGTCCTTCGCTTCCGATCCTGTCGGAGCCTGCGACCGGTTCTATGCCCTGGCATTCACGCCGTTGCACGGTTCCACCGCCTGGCTGGTTTGCCTGGACCCCGATGACGGCAGCGTCCTCTGGCGCACGATGGTCGGGTCGGGCATGGATTCCTGGGGGTCGGACATCGGCAACATCTTCTCGGCGCACGGTGGGATTGCGGTGTCCTCCGGGAGGGTTTTCCTCTCCAGCGACCGCGGCTGCTTCGCGTGCATCGACGCCGTGGACGGCCGCCTGCTCTGGGTCTCGGGCATCGACCGTTTCTTTGAGACCGGGACCTGGTCGGGCACGCGCTCGAAAACCACCAAGGCGGACCTTGACGCCGTCCCGGAGCGCTACCACTGTCGGCCGGTGGTGGGCGAGAAGAACGTCTACTGCCTCGCCAAGGACTCCACCGCCATGTTCGCCCTGGACCTCGCCGACGGCCGGCGGCGGTTCGTGCAGCTTCCGCGCACGGTGATGGAGGTCCTGGGGGAACACGGCGAAACGGTTGTTTGTGCCTGGCACCGCGGCTTCTTCGCGATGCGCACCGACGACGGCGAGGTCGCCTGGGAGCGACACCTGGGCCTGGGCAGCCCCTGGAAGTCCGGGTTCATGCGCAAAGGGAGGATATACTGGCCCTACGGCGGGGACGTTCTGATCGTGGATGCCGCCGACGGCCGGGTTCTGGGCAAGGCCCCGATCAAGGGGTCGCGCGGGCCGGTGAAGCTGCGCCCTCTGCCAGATGGCAGCCTGGCGGCGATCAGCACCTCGGGGCCCGTTGACCACTTCAGCGTCCTCAGCGCTGAGGGGGGCAAGGGCGGCCCGGTGATGGTTGCGGAGCCGGTACCCGGCAGATCCGTGGACCCGGTCTGCCTGGCGAACGCGCATCCCAAGGCCGCCGGGCTGGCCGGCGTCCCGGTTCGCAAGCCGCCACGCGAGGCCAGCCCCCCGCTGGAGCTTCTCTGGCGCGGGCGTTTCTCGCCCGAGGAGATTCTCAGCAGCGGGCACTACTACCGGGCTATAGGCGAACCGCAGCGACTGCTGGTCGCCGCGGGCAGTCGGCTGTGCTGTTACCGCCCGGGAGAGAAGGGCGAGCTGCTGTGGGAGACCCCGGTGGGGCCGGGCGTGAGCCACGTGTCCCCCTGGAGCCGCGGCCGCGTCTGCGTGTCCTGGAGCAAAGGGTTTGACCTGGTCGATCTGTCGTCGGGCAAGTGGCTGTGGAGCTGGTCGGGCAATTCCAGGCTCGGCAGGAAGACTTACCGTGGAACCGATCGGATCTGGGGGGCCACGGAAATTTCCGAGGAGCTCGCGGTGGTCTGGAGCCGCGCATCCTTTGGCGGCCTCACCGTTCCGGAAGGGCGGCTGCTCTGGACCCACAGGATCGTCCCCAACGCCAAGCGGATCAGCGCGACGGCCACGCCGCACGGGGTTCTGACCTTCGTGCGGCGGGACAGCGGCTACGGCGGCAACTCCTACCTGCAGATGCTCGACCCCGCCAAGGGCAAGGTGAAGTGGCAGTACAACTTCCCGAAGAACACCTACGCGCACTTCACCGCCAAGCGGGTCTGGGGGCGCTCGCTGAAGACCGACCGGCTGAGCATGGTGGAGATCGGCGCAAAGGGCGCCCGCGAGGTCTGGAAGCGCAATGTCAAGGGCGGCGGGGCCTTCCACATGGACGGCGACCGGATCCTGGTTCGGGGCGGCGCGGGCGTCACGGTGCTCGAGGCGGCCACCGGCAAGGATGTGCTGCCGGCCATCAAGTTGAGCAAGACCGAGGCCTTCGCGCGCGGAGGCGACGTCTACGTCTTCTCGCGCCGGGGGACGATCGATGCACTGGACAGGCAGACCGGCCGACCCCTGTGGCGGCAGAGCCTGCGGGACACGTACCGTTTCTACGTCGCCGCCGGCCAGGTCTTCGTGCGAGGCGAGCGCGACTTGGGGAGTTACGCTGGCTACTGGTCGCGCTACTACCAGGTGCGCGGCCCGGGTCTTGTCCACCGCATGCACTCCTTCGACCTGAAGAGCGGCAGGCCGCTGGGTTCCTTCATGATCCCGTCGCGCGGGGTGGACCAGGCCGAGTGGCGTAACCGCGGCAACAATGTGATGTCCGTGGGCGGGTATCTGGTTCTGCGCACCGAAGGCGGCGCCGCGGTGATGGGCCCCGCCGGCATGCGTCCGGTGCCGGGGTTGCGCGGTCGTCTGGCCGAACTGGGCGCGCGTCCCGGGACCGCCGACGATGAACGGCGCAAGACCATGCTGCGCGAGACGCTGATGCGTCAGGCACCGCCCTCGGTGGGCGCCGAGCGCTGCGACAGCGCACCGCTGCTCGACGGCGAGTTCGACGACTGGCGGGGAGCCACCTGGACCCGCCTTTCCTCGGGTGCCGACTGGTGCCGGGAAGAGGGCGGGGCGGCGGGATTCGCGGAGAGAGCCTGGGGCGGGGCGAAGGACTGCTCGGTGCGGTTCGCGCTGCGCCATGACGGCAGCAATCTCTACCTGGCGGCCGAGGTAACTGACGACGATTTCAGCCCGCCCGCGGGCTGGCCCGACCTGGCCGAAGGTGATTGCGTTGAGGTGGGCATCGCGCTGACGGGCAACCGCGCCGACTGCCTGGCGACGGGCGGTCGCGGATCGCGCCGCGACCTCAAGGTCCGCTTCGCGCTGGTGGGCGGCCGCGCCTACGCCCAGAGAATCTACTCCGGCGATCCCTGCCGGCTGGCGATTTCCTCGCGGCCCGGACGGGTGCGCTACGAGGCGATGATCCCGTTCAGCACCGGGCGGCAGCGACCGCGGTTGAGCGACACGTTCAACATATCGTTGCGTTTCGTGGACGCGGACCGGGGACAGTTGCGCGGTTCGATGCGCTGGGCCGGGGGACTGCGCGGCCACTGTTCCACCGCGCGCTTCGGCAGCGTGGTGCTGGCGCCCTACTCCAACGGGGATATCGCCGACTGCCTGAAGGTGGCCGGCCTGCTGCAGGACAGCCATCTTGGCTACAGCTTTCTTGAGAAGGTGGTCAAGTCGCGCCTGGCGCACGGCGACATCGCGGCCGCGCGGCGGGACTTCGCCGCCTTCCTGCGCAGGAGCCCCGGGAGCTACCACGCCAGTCGCTGCCTGGCCTGGTGCGCCCACCTCGATGCGCTCCATGCCGGCAGGCCGGTGGCGGCCGATCCCTCGCGCCTCTTTCCGGAACTGAAGATTCCCGAACTCGAGCGCCGGGAGGCGGCGAAGCGGCTCTATCTGAAGGTGCGGGTGCCAAAGGGGCAGTCACCGGACGGGGTGGGTCTGGGGTTGTACATCGCGAGCAAGGTGGGCAAACGGCCCGCCTACCGCCAGGTATACTGGGGAACGCGGGCGGAGCTGATGGCCGCCGGGAAGGTCTGGGCCGGCCCCCTTCCGAAGGGCGAGGAATTCGAGCTGTCGGTTCCCTGCGAGGTCGTAGGTCTGGTCAACAAGGTGCTCACCGGCGTGCGCTTCTCGCAGTGGGGCGGTGCGGCAGGCTGGGGGGAGTTCGGGCTCGTCGACGCAGGGGGCAAACGACAGGTGCTCAAGACCTCGGCCAAACCCGTTGCTTCCGCGCGGCTGCGCAGCGCGAACTACAGCCTGGAGCAGGCGGGCGGCCGGCTCTCGCGCGAGGCCTGCCGCAAGGCGGTCGAGCTGGTTCCGGACAGCCAGCTGGTGATGGACCTGCTCTGGCACGTTCAGGATCCCAAGTTCATCGCGGACTTCGTGCGGCGGCACCCCAACGGCCGGCACGTACCCGAGCTGCTGGAGAGACTGGCGCGGTGGGGCGGGGAGACCCTGGGCGGGGTGCCCGGCAAGCTGATTGCGGAGCGTGCGGTCCCCAGGTGGGTCGCGCGGCAGTTCAACCTGCGCCGTGCCGGCAGCGTTTCGAGCTGGCAGGTGGTGGGACCCTTCACCAACGAGGCGGACGTTGCCCTGCGCCGTCCCTACGACCCGGAGAAGCGCCCGACGTTGAAGGCCACCTACAAGTCCGGCGGACGCGAATTGTCCTGGAAGAAGGCCTCGATCGGCAAGCAGGGCTACCTGGAACTCGGGACTCAGCTGAAGGCATCCAGCTTCCAGTGCGGATACGCGATGTGCTGGGTGAAGTCGGAAAAGGCCATGCGCGGCTGGCTTTTCGTCAGCAGTCACAACGTGATCAGCGCGTGGCTCAACGAGGAACAGGTCCTGGAGAACGCAGTTCCCGGTCACCGCCGGCTGCGGCGCCGCGGCCCGCGACAGATCACGCCGGTGCCGCTCTCGTTGAAGCCAGGTTGGAACCGGCTGCTGGTCAAGTGCGCCGCTCGCCTCGAGGAGATGGGCTTCCGCCTGCACATCGGGACCGCCGACGCCTCGCCGCTGAAGGGCCTGAAGTACTCGGCATCCGAACCCGAGAGCGTTGGCAAGCTCTGAACCACCCGGCGCCGGGCCCGCTACCGTGGGGACGCGGTGAAGGACGCGAGCCGTCTGAGGTCCGCGGGTCGACGACCATCGAAGTAGTCACAACTCCTGAAGTAGCGCAGGTCCTGGCGCCATTCCCTGGCGTGAGCCGCGCGGCTCAGACACCGGGCCAGCAGTCTCAGGGGGCTCTCGAGCAGTCCGAGGAACGGGGCCAGCAACTCGGAGGGGTCGCGAAAACACTCCCAGTCGCAGGCGGTGCAGTCGGCGGGAAGTGGAGGGCGGGAGAAATCCACCTCCCAGAACCTCCCGAGCCGGTCGGAGGCCCGGTAGCCGCAAGGGTAGGCTTCTGCGCCGCGGCAGTCCACGAAGAAGAAGTCGGTTCCCCCCCGACAGGGTATGCGTGAAGGGCGTCCGGTGCGGTGCTGGTCGGACAGGGCGCGGAGCGATGAGATCGGGGTGAACACCCGGATGCGCGACCGGAAGGTGCGGATGACGTCGGCCAGGGCATCGTAGAGCAGCGCCTTTTCGGCCGGAGAGAACCGGACCATCTCGGCCGCGGAGCCGGCCGCGTAGGCCGCCTCGCGCCTGCGCAGCGAGCCGTCGGCGAAACTCATCGGGTAGCAGACGTTGACCGCGGTGAAGCCCAGCTCAACGGCGCGACCGAAGAACTCGGCAAACGAGCGTTCGGCACACCTGCGGAAGCGCTGGCGCGCGAACCGCCTGGAGAACGAGTGGGAGAAAAGCGGTGCCAGCCACTGACGGCCCATGTAGCGGTTGATGCCCAGGTTGGCCGCGGGATAGAGCCCCGCGGCGTGCATCAGCGGCAGGGCCCGCTCAATGCCCCGGATCACGCCCGGCAGACCGCGCAGCCGCTCGTGACGCTCGGCATCCGCCGAATCCAGGCTGATCCACAGATTCCGGAGCGGTGTGGCCGCCAGACTCTGGACGGCCTTGTCCACGCGGCGCCGCCAGTTATCGCGATCCGGGTTGGCGAAGAGGAAGCCGTTGGTTCCCGTGCGCGTGAGGTTCATTCCCCGCCTGCCGGCGTGATCCAGCAGTTCGCAGATCTCGTCGAGGTATATGAGCGGCTCCCCGCCGGTCAAGGAAAGGGCCTTGAACCCGCTGGCGGCGGCGTGGTCGATGACCCGGCGGGCGTCCCGGACCGAGAGCTTCGTTCGGGCACGTTTCTCGGTGACCCGCATGCTGCACTGTGGGCAGCGGGCGTTGCACCTGTCGGTGTACTGAATGACGAGCTGTCCGGGCACCCGGCCGAGCAGCAGGTGGGTGACGTTCCCGAGGCGCACCGGGCTGCGCACGGGGGGGCGCGACCCGCTGCCACCGTGGGTCGATGCCGCGAAGTCCGAACGCCGCCTGGGGGCAATCACCGCCGAGTTCCTCCTGGTTGCAGGGTCGCTCTGCGCGCGGGTCCGCTCGTCGACTGCCGGCTCCCGTCCCACCTTTATGAGCAGGCGGTTGCGCAGGCGACTAGCCCACGGTGAGAAGCTCGTTAGGAGCGCAGCGGCGCTCGTCGTGAATACTGGGGGTATCTGTTGACTGCGCTCCGGTCGCGGAGTACGCTGAACACAGTACGCGAGTGTTCCCCGGGAGGATACGGCTTGGACCTGGAATCGCTGCGAAAGCACTCGTTGTTCGGGGGCATAGCGCTGGATGCGCTGAAGCGCATCCAGCCGCTCTTGAAGGAGCGAGACTGTCCGGCGGGCGAGTTCGTGGTTCGGGAGGGTGATCACGGCGGGACGCTGTTCTTCATCTCCGGCGGATCTGTGGAGATCCTCAAGCATGTCCCGGGCAGCGCAGATGATCTCCGTCGCCTGGCAGTGCTGGGAGTGGGAGACACTTTCGGGGAGATGGAAGTCATCGACATCCAGTGCTGCGCGGCCTCGGTGCGGGCACTGGAGGACACGACGCTGCTGACCCTCACCAACTCGGACATGTACCGGATCTACGAGGACAACGTGGAGACCTTCGCGCTGATACTGATGAACATGGCCCGGGAGATCAGCCGTCGTCTGCGCCGGATGGACGAGCTGATGGCCGGTTCGCTCCGCATGCAGAGGGGCGAGCCGGACTCCGGGGAATCACGCTGCGGTGGCTGTGAGGTGACGACCTGACAGTGCCGGTGATCCTGCAGGAATGCGACTCCCCGAGCTCGAAAACCCGCTTTTTGCAGGGAGGGTAGGGTCCCGGGAGCGTCTCTCATTCCGGGCGCAGGTGTTGACCTAAGGGGAATTCGGCGGTTCAATGCTGGCGCGTCGTAACTATCGGTGCTAAGTTGTTCTGAGAGGGGATGATCCGGATCTGCCGGTGATCATCCGGCAGGCGGACTTTGTAGTCACGGGAGGATACGAATGTCAGCTACATCCAGGTGGAGGACTCCGATCGCCGCAGCGGTGCTGGCCGGTTGTGCCGTGCTGCTCGCCGGTATCGGAGCGCAAGGCGGAGAACGCGGAGTTCAGAAGCTGTCGGTGCCCATCATGAAGTCCTCGGAGCTCAAGCCGGGCATGAAGGGCTACGGCCTGAGTGTCTTCAAGGGTACCAAGCCCGAGAAGTTCGAGGTCGAGATCCTCGACGTGCTGGAGAGGGCCTTTCCCAAGCACGACATGATTCTCATCAGGGTCAAGCACCCGGTGACCGACAAGGCGCACATCATCGCAGGCATGAGCGGCAGCCCTATCTACATCAACGACAAGCTGATCGGCGCGCTGGCCTACGGCTGGTCCTTCACTAAGGAGCCTATCGCCGGCGTGACGCCCATCGAGTGGATGTTGCAGGAAATGGTCGAGCCGAAGCCCGAGAAGCAGAATGCGGGGGTACCCGCCAGGCCCGACTCCGCCGTGCGCAGGCAGAAGGGCGGCCTGGCGCTCGGCGCCGTCAAGATCGACGCGGTCACGGCCGAACGCCTCGCGAGGCTTAGGCCCCTGGCGATCCCGATGTGCGCCTCGGGCCTGGTGGGACTGCCCCCCAAGGCCCTCAAGAAGATTCGCGCTCGCTTCGCCAAGCGCGGGCTGACTCTCGCAGAGGGCGGGGCGGGGAGCTCCAGACACAAGATCGGTGTCGACTCGCTGGTGCCCGGCGGGCCTATCGGCGTGTCCCTGATGCGCGGCGACATCTCGCTCACGGGAATAGGTACCATCACGCACCGCGAAGGCAATCGCCTGGTTGCCTTCGGTCACCCGATGATGCTCACCGGCCAGGAGGTGGCCTACCCGATTACCACGGCCTACATCCACGGGGTGCTCCCCAGCCAGTACTCGAGCTTCAAGTTCGGGTCCCCCTCGAGCTCAGTGGGAGTGCTGACCCAGGACCGCATGCCGGCCATCGCCGGGACCATCGGCAAGAAGTGCCCGATGATCGACGTGAGCCTTTCGATCAGCAATCCCACCAACGGCAGGACCGAGAAGATGAAGGTTCAGATGATCCGCAGCCGCAACTGGAGCCCGATGCTGCTGTGGTACGCCTGCGGCCAGCTGGTGCTCAACGAGGGCGTGGCCGACTCGAGCTTCGCGGTGGACTACCAGCTGGACATGGAGTTCGAGAAGCACGGTAAGCTGCACCTCGAGGGCATCGACATGGCCTGGGGCGGCTATTCGATTTCCGAGCCGGAGTACGCGCTGTACTCGCTGATGCAGAACTCCTTCGAGCCCATGAGGCCGACCAGGATAGACGTCAGGCTCAAGGCTATCCACAAGCGCATCGACGCGACCATCCAGCGCGTGTGGCTCGACCAGCTCGAAGTGCAGCCCGGCAAGGAGGTCAAGCTGCACATGCAGGTCAACCCCTACGGCGGCAAACCCCGGGAGATCGTCTTCCCTATCAAGGTGCCGCCGCACCTCGACGAGGGCAAGTACGACCTGGTGGTCGCCGGCGGAGGCAGCTGGGCGGTGGAGCAGCCCACGCCCCCGGCCGACTCGGTCAGGGACATCTTCACGCAGCTGAAGAGGCGCTACCGACCGACGACCGCGGTGGCGGTGCTCAAGCTGCCGTCGGTGGGGGTCGGTTTCAAGGGCAAGCTGTACCGCCAGCTGCCCAGTTCGGTCTTCGGCACGCTGGTCTCGAGTTCGTCTGCTGGGCTGTCGACCTTCCAGGACGGTATCCACTTCACGCACAAGACCAAGTGGTACCTGACCGGCGGTAGCCAGCGGCTGAAGATCATCGTCAAGCAGTCGGCGGAGGAGGGCAAGTGATGCGCTGCAAACGCACCCGTACGGTCTGGCTGGCGCTCGCACTGGTGGCGCTCACTGGTTCGGGCCTGCTGGCCGCGACCACCAGCATATGGATGACGGCCTCGGCCGAGGACTTCGCCCGCGGCAAGCTCGAAAACGTTGCCATTCTGTCCACCGGACAACTCGCCCCGGGAATGGGTACCCGGCGCCTGAAGATGGAGGAGATCAGCGTCTGGGCAACGACCTTCGCGCCGGACGGCACCGCCTACGTGGGGACCGGCAACAACGGCCGCGTGTTCGTGGCCGGCAAGGACGGCGCCAGGAAGGTATTCGAGACCGGCGAGGCGGTGGTCACCTGCCTGGTGTGGGGCGACGGAGTGCTCTACGCCGGGACCATGCCCTCGGGCAAGATCTTCGCGTGGAAGCCCGGCGGGAAGGCCCGGCTGCTGGCCGACCTCGAGGCGCCCTACATCTGGAAGATGATCTACCACTCGGGGCTCAAGTCGCTGGTTGTGGGGACCGGGCCGGAGGGCCAGGTCTACACCGTGACTCCCGAGGGCAAGCCGAAGGTCTTCTTTGACTCCAACGAGAGCCACGTCCTCAGTCTCGCCGAGGGCCCCAAGGGCAGCATTTTTGCGGGGACCAGCATGCGCGGCGTGCTCTACCAGTTCGGCAGCGACGCCAGCGTGCAGGGCACCTGGGACCTGGACGACAACGAGGTGCGCGGCCTCACCTTCAAGCACGGCTCGCTCTACGTCGGCGCCAACAAGATCAAGTCCTACGAGCGCGACATCTACTTCATGGGCCAGGGCGGTATGATGCAGGATCGCTCGCAGTTCGCGCGGATGCTCGCGGCCCAGATCAGCCAGTTGCGCCAGGGCCAACAGGTGGGAGAGAAGGGGTTCCAGGAACTCTTCGAGGCCAACATCTACCGGCTGGAACCGGGCAAGGCCATGCACCGCATCCTGTCGATTCCCAGCAGGTACCTGTGCGACATCGGCGTTGACAAGGACAAGGTCATCTACGCCGCCACCGGTGACGAGGGGGAGCTCTGGGCCGCGACCGAGCCCAACCTCGGCTGGGTGATGATGGATCTCAAGGAGGCTCAGGTCCTCTCGGTGGGGATCCACAAGGGCAGGCTGCGCACGGTCTCGACCGGAAACGGCGCGGCCATCTACCGCACAGAAGAAGAGGCCGCCACCTCTGCGCAGTTCACCAGCGAGGTCAAGGATACCGGGTTCCGCTCCAGGTGGGGAGGTATCCAGTGGAAGAGCACCGGGCCCATCGAGGTGCTGACCCGCACGGGCAGCCACTCGATACCGGACAAGACCTGGTCGGAGTGGTCAAAGCCTCTCGAGAAGTCGGGTTCGAAGATCAGCAGTCCCGGGGCGCGCTTCATCCAGTTCCGCTTGCGCTGGAAGAAGGGCCAGGAGTCCAAGGTGGACTGGGTCCGGCTGGCCTACATCAACGAGAACCAGCGGCCTCAGATCAGCAAGGTGCTGACCGCGCGGATGCAGGACGCCTTCCCTGCGACCAAGGGCCTTCCCGACATGAAAGAAGGCTACTACCAGCGGCAGATGAAGGAGGCCAAGGGCAAGGTCCAGATCAGCTGGAAGGCCGGGGATCCCGACGGCGACACGCTGCGCTACTGGCTCTACTACCGTCGCGAGGGCGACAAGGAGTGGGTGATAATCAACCCCAAGAAGCCGGTGATGGCCGGCATGGGCTACTTCGACCTGGATTCCATCCGGCGGATGAAGGCCGGCAAGAAGCCGGCCCTGCGCCTGCAGGACGTGAGCCACTCCTGGAACACCGCGCTGCTGGCCGACGGCTGGTACATGCTCAAGGTGGTGGCCAGCGACGAGCGCGACAACGGCGACCAGGCCAAGAAGGTCTGGAAGGAGGCCGGGCCCATCCTGATCGACAATCGCAAGCCGGAGATTCCGGAACTGAAGTCGACCGCCAAGCTGACCTGGAAGGGCGTGGCCAAGGACGGCGCCAGCTTCATCGCGCGGATCGAGTACAACCTCGACGGCGAGAAGTGGGAGATGGTCAAGGCCAGCGACGGGATCTACGACAACCAGAAGGAGAGCTTCACCATCAAGCTCAAGAACGTGATGCCCGGAGAACACGTGTTGACCGTGCGGGCCTTCGACGAAGGCGGTAATAACGGCCAGCGCCAGGTGGGCTTCAAGATCCCGGCGAAATAGACCGCGCTGGTGCTCGGCTGAGTACGGGCACGCGTGAGAGGCGGAAAGAAGCGGGGGCGCTCTCAGAGCGCCCCCGCTGCATTGCCGGAGCCGGGAACAGGTGCCAGGCGCTCTCGCCCTATTCCGCTCCCTTCTCCTTCTCGTCCGTCTTCTTCTTGCCGGGCTTGCGCTTGTCGCGACCGAGTTTCGTCGGGGTCTTGCGCTTGTAGACGCGGGTTACCTCGTAGTCGAGTTCATCGCTCTTGAGCGTTCCAGACCACAGCTTCATGCCGGGCAGGACCTCCTTGTCATCGCTCTTGTTTTCGAACGTGGCGGTGAGCTTGTAGGTGCCCTTTTCGGGGAACTGCAGGGAGTAGATGTTGCAGCGGATCGTGAGCGTCTGGCCGGGCTTGAGAATCGTGACCGAGACAGGCTCGTCCTTGTTCTTCGCGTCGCTGCTGCCTGTGGCAGCAAGGCCGAATCGGCGGCCCCGGCGAGACAGCAGCTTGCGCGTGGGAACGTCCTGCCCCTCGCCGTCCTTGGCCGAGAGGGTGGGGCGCAGGCTTGCCGGAACCAACACGGTCTTCTCTCCACTGTTTTTGATCTCGAACACCAGTGACTTGCGTTTGATCTCGCGTTCGCCGTACTTGTGGGTGACTTCCATGTTGACCAGCTTGCAGGTCAGGCCCTCGCCGGCCGAAGCCGAAACGACCCCGGCCAGCAGCAGGGCGGCAGCGCCCATGCTCAACTTGCGTATTCTCATTTCCCGTTCCTCCTCTTTGCGATTCCCCGAGCCGGTTGTGTCACCCGAATTATAGTATCCCCGGAGGCTGCAGCGCAAGGACGCCCGGGGCGCCGTTTGCCGCTGGTGGAAACGGGCCGCGGTTCTGCAATTGAATATCGGGCGGGGCCTGCAAGAATGACGCGGCGGAGGGTTCGTGAATGAACTTCATCTACTTCAACCCGGACGAGATGCGCGCCGACGCGCTGGGTTGCTACGGGCATCCGATCGCCAGGACCCCCAACATCGACCGCTTGGCGGCCTCCGGCGTACGCTTCGACCAGTGCCACGTGCAGAACACGGTCTGCACGCCCTCGCGTTGCAGCTTCATGACCGGCTGGTACCCCCACGTGCGCGGGCACCGTTCGCTGTGGCACTGCCTGCGACCCGACGAGCCCAACACCCTCAAGTACCTGAAGGCCGCCGGGTACGAGGTCCACTGGTGCGGCAAGAACGACCTGTTGTCGCCGGAAAGCTTCGCCGACTCGGTCACCAGGGTGCACGGCGCGGCCGGCGGCCGCGACGGACGCGAACTCTTCGAGGCCGGAAGCCCGGGGCACATGAGCTTCCTGACCGGGCCCTGCGAGGAGCCGACTTCGGACGCTGCCAGGGTGCAGCGGGCGATCGAGTTCCTGCGCGAAAGGGGCACCGGCGGCGCGCCGTTCATGTTCTACCTGCCGTTGGGGCTGCCGCACGTGCCCTACACCTGCCCGGAGCCATGGTACAGCATGTACGATCCCGCGGACCTGCCCCCGTTGCGGCCAACGGAGCTCGAGAACAAGCCATCCGCCTATCGCCTGGTGCGCGAGTATCGCCGGTTGGGCGAGCTCGACGAGAATCACCTTCGCAAGGTGATGGCCGTCTACCTGGGCATGTGCAGCTACGTCGACCACCTGCTGGGCATGCTGCTCGACGCCCTGGACGAAACCGGCCTGGCGGAGGAGACCGCGGTGATGTTCTTCTCCGATCACGGCGACTGGGCGGGCGACTACGGCCTGGTCGAGAAGTGGCCCAACGCCCTGGACGACTGCCTGACGCGCATCCCCATGGTGGTGCGTGCACCCGGATGCAGCGCCGGCCACGTGGTGGGCGAACCCGTCGAGTGCTTCGACCTCATGCCCACCACCCTGGAACTTGCCGGGGTCGAGCCTGCTCACGTGCACTTCGCCCGCAGCATGGGCCCCCAGCTGGGCGGGGCGCCCGGCGACCCGGATCGCGCGGTCTTCGCCGAAGGCGGTTACGATCCACAGGAGGCGCACTGCTTCGAGTGCAAGCCGGGGGACGGGGCGATCTGCGACCCGGCGCACATATACTATCCCAAGGGCCGGCAGCAGCAGGAACGGCCGGAGAGCGTCTCCCGGGCGACCATGATCCGCACCGGCAGCCACAAGCTGGTGCGCCGGCCGGGGGACGTCTCCGAGCTCTACGACCTGGAGCGCGACCCCCTGGAACTCGTCAACCTCTACGACCGGCCGGACTGCGCCGAGGTCCGTCGCGATCTCGAGACCAGGATGCTCGACTGGTACGTTCGCACGGCCGACGCCGTGCCCACAAACGCCGACCCCCGAGGCTTCACCGAGAGTGCCCCGCGCTGAGTCTTCCGGATTCCGAACTGACAGAAACGGAGGTGCCGACTTGTCGCCGGAAACGCCCCAGAGACCGAACATCCTGTACGTGATGACCGACCAGCAGAACTGGCGGATGATGAGCTGCACCGGCAATCCCTACCTGAAGACCCCGGCGATGGACAGCATTGCTGCCTCGGGAGTGCGCTTTGACGGTGCGTATTCCGCCAACGCCGTTTGCGTGCCCGCGCGAATCGCGATGATGACCGGGCATTACCCCGGGCGTTTCGGAGTGGGCCTCAACGGGCACGGCGCGACCAACCCGATACCCGAGTCGGACCTGCGCAACTGTCTGGGATGGCTGTTCAGCGAGGCGGGGTACGAGACGGCCTTTGGCGGCAAGACCCACTGGGCCTGCAACATGAGCGTCGAGTCCATCGGTTTCGGGGAGAAACTCACCGCCGATTCCTACGACGACCTGGCGGACCGGGCCGTGGAATTCCTGGAAAGGGACCACCAGCAGCCGTTCCTGCTGGTCACCTCCTTCCACAATCCGCACGACATCTGCCTGATGGCCATTGACGCCTATACCCGGGCGATGGGCGAGGAACTGCGTTACCCCCAGATGGCGCGGGCCCGAGAGAACCTGGCCGCCGCACTGGAGATTCCAGAGGGCATGTCCCGCGAGGAGTTCTTCGAGAAGCACTGCCCACCGCTGCCGGAGAACTACGAGGTCACCGCGGGGGAGGCGCCCGGCGCGGCGCCGGGCAGCGACTTCCGGCTGTGGGCGCGCGAGAACCTCAGCGACGAGGACTGGAGGCTGCACCGCTGGGCCTACTGCCGCCTGACCGAGTCTGTCGATCGCCAGATCGGCCGGGTTCTCGAGGCCCTGCGGGCGGCAGGGCTGGAGGAGGACACGGTGATCGTCTTTTCCAGCGACCACGGCGATCTGGATGCCGCGCACCGCCTGGAGCACAAGGACGTCTTCTACGAGGAGTCCAGCCGGGTCCCGTTCGTGGTCAGCCGGAAGGGCACCACCGATGCGGGGCGAGTGGACGAGAACCACCTGGTTTCGGCCAACATCGACCTTCTGCCCACGCTGTGCGATTACGCGGGGATTCCCGTGCCGGAGGGCATGCCGGGCAGGAGCGTCCGGGAACTGGCCGAAGGCCGGGACGTTGCCGACTGGCGCGACTACGTCACGGTCGAGCGGGGCTCCGGGCGCATGATCCGCGGCGAGCGCTACAAGTACTGCGTCTACGATAACGGGGATCCCTGCGAGGATCTCTTCGACCTGCGCGAAGACCCCGGCGAGATGAAGAACCTCGCCGGTGACGCGGAGTACGCGGAGGTCCTTGCCGAACACCGCCGCCAGCTGCGCGCCTGGGTCGACTCCTACGGAGACCGGATCGGACAGGCCTACGTGCCCGCCTAGCAGGCCGTTGAAAGACGGCCTGCTGGAGCAGGAGAGCAGTCGAACAGTCGAGGAGTTGATGCGGAAAGGACCGCATCGGGACGGTTAATCCTATCCTGCGCTCTGTTGAGTGGCCAAGTTGCTCGTCCTGTACCCCGGAACACTTCCCCAACGGCGCGCGTAGGAGAATTGTTCCGGCGCCGGGCTCGGCGCGGGCAACCGGGCGGCTACCGGCGGCGCTGTGAGCGCCCTGCTGCCCAGACGAGCAGCATTGCGAGGTAGGGAAGGGCGCTCGCGAAAGGGTCGGCGGGCACGGTTGCCAGCGTGCAACCGCCTCCGCCACATCCTCCTCCGCCCCCGTTGCTTCCTTCGTCGTCATCGTCGTCGCCCCGGCGGGAATCGGCGGCAGCGCCATCGCCGTCGTCGTCGGCGGTGACGTTGATGCTCCAGGTGAAGCTGTCGCTGCCGCCGCGGCCGTCGGAGACGGTCACCGTCAGCAGGTGATCGCCCTGCGAGCCCCGCGGGGCGGTCCAGGTGAAGTCTGAAAGGCTGTCGCCAACCGGTGAACCGTCCAGCACCCAGGAGTAGCCCAGGGCGTCGCCGTCGGCATCCGAGGCGTAGACCTCGAATGTCTCAGACCCTTCTTCCCTCATCTGCAGGGGAGACGACGGCGTGACGGAGTCGATCGACGGCGAGGTGTTGTCGGCGTCGGTTTCGGCCAGCACGAAGCTGACCGTAGTGGCGTAGCCGCCGGAGTAGGCGAACTCGATCCTGCCGTGCCCGTCGGCAGTAAATACCCCGGCCGGCTGGTAATCGTCGCCGCCGAGTGAGAAGCGCAGCGCGTAGCTTCGCCCCGGGATCAGGCCGCCGACGGAGTGGGCCGTGGCCGAATCGCCGTGCAGGGGGCTGCTTTCGGTCCACTCCCGCCAGAGGCCATCTCCGCTGGGCCAGTCGAGGATGCGGATGTTCATCCACTCGCGGCGGTCGGCGTCGGGGAATCCGCCGAGCGGTGCCACGTTCAACAGCGCCGCGACGCCCAGTGGCCTTGCTGTGTTGCGGAACTTGCCGTCGGCGTAGACCCGCACGTTGGCGGCAACGTCTATCGGGTCGACCCCCATCACGTAGGGCGGCTGGTATTCCACCGCACCGATGTCCGGAGTGCCGTAGATGGGGTTGCCGAGTATGTCTTCACTTATGACAGGGGCAGCGAGGGCCTCAGCGGCATCGATAAGCGGGCTGCTCCAGGCCGGGGTGAAGTCCGCAACATCCCGGTAGGCCCCGGAGGCGTTTGTGAAGCGCGGAGAAGACTCCAGCGAGCGGGCATCCTGGGGATAACCCAGGCCAAGGCTGCCCGCCTGCCAGCCGGCAAGCGTCTCAAAGGCCTGGTTGTCCCAGCTGAAACGGTTCACGCCGGCATTCATCCAGTACAGGTTCCTGTGGATGGTGATATCCGAACGGTCGTAGGGAACATCGTTGGGCAGAGGCGGATTCTGAAAGAGCTGGTACAGGGCACTGTCGAGCGCCACGTTGTTCTTCATCAGGTAGGCGGCCTTGCCGCCGGCTTCGTAGGCGTTGCCCTTGCCGTTCTTCCAGTGCGCGTAGGTGCCCAGGACCACGTTGTGGTAGAGCCCGGAAGACAGCAGTCCCAGAGTGTTGCTGTGCGTCTTGGTGTAGATCGCCCGGCTGCCGACCCGGGCCACGATGTTGTGATGGACCAGGTTTTCGGTCCAACGGTCACCCTGGGCCAGGTTGCCGCTGGCCAGGGAAATCCCCGACTTGGACCAGTGGTTGTCGGCTTCTCCGTAGCGGGGATTATCGTGCACGAAATTGTAGCGGATCACGTTATTGCGCTGGTGCCCGGATGAGCCGATCCAGAAGCAGATCATCGGACCGCCGCCATCGTGAACGTGGTTGTGCTCCACGATCACGCGGTCCCCGTTCTGCCAGCCGATGGCGTGGTGGTCGCCCTCGACACCGTAGGCCAAACCGTCGCTAAGATGATGGATATGGTTGTGACCGATGTACCAGTCGTCGTTTCCGTCATCGCTGTCGACGTTCCCGACATTCATTGCGTAGATGCCGTTACCGACCTCGTGAATGTGGCAGTTCCTGACCACACCCCGATCGGAGCCGTGATCTATCTTGACGGCCACGTGAGCCGCCCAGCGCAGATCACAGTTCTCGATACGTATGCCGTGACTTCCGCGTACGCCTATTGACGAGTTGCTGCCCCATATCTTCAGATTGCGAATGGTCACGTGGTGCTGCCCCGCGGTATGGATTCCTCCGCCGGACTCGACGTAGACCACGTGATCGGCAGGCAGTCCCGAGGTGGGCCTGTAATAGGTGATCTTGACGTCTTCCGTCGTGCGCACCCACGCCGAACCCGGAAGCCAGGTCTCGTCCGGGGGAGTAGTCCGCTTGATCAGGCGCTTGAACCTGTTCGGGTCACCGGTCGCGCCGGTATCCTCGTAGGCGAATGAGTTCGCCAGTCCGCCCCGGCTCTGGGTGTACACTCCGAACTCGTCCGGTCCCTCCCAGCCGTCGCGAATCTGGTGATAGGAACCGAAGATCATGCCCGGATCGCCCTCGGGGCAGTTGCCGTCGATCACGATCGGTTTTTCTTCTGTCCCCGAGGCCTTCAGCGGGAAATAATGACCGTTGCCGCCGGTGTGAAACCCGCAGACATATAGAGTATCGCCGGGCTTCACGCCCCCCTCGCCCCAGACAACGTCCGCAAAGCGGCGCCAGGCATTCCCGTAACTGGTCCCGTCACCCGCGCCGTAGGGGCCACCGTCATAAGGGCGGACGTACCAGGTGTCACTTTCTGAAGATGCCTCGGCCAGGACAAAGGTCACCGTCCGGGAGTAATCACCGGGGTAGCTGAACTGCAGCCTGCCATCGGAGTCAGCGACGAGACTGCCCAGTGACTGACTGGCGCCGCCCTCCGGGGTGCAACTGACCCGGTAGCTCCTGCCGACCCGCAGACCTCCCACCGAGTGTCCGGTCCCGGTTAACCCGGGAAACGGGCTGCTCTCGGTCCATTCCCGGCGCAGGCCCGCGCCGCTCTTCCATTCAGTTATGCGGATGTTCATCCACTCGCGGTAATCGCCGGCCGGAAAGCCCTCAGCGGGGGCAACGCTCAGCACCGCACTCGTGCCCGAAGGCGCCGCGGTGTTGCGGAACTTTCCGTTGGCATAGACCCGTACGTCGGCGGTCGTATCGATCGCGTTAACACCCATCACGTAGGGCGGCTGGTACTCAATCGCACCGATGTCCGGCGTGCCGTAGATGGGGTTGCCGAAGAAGTCGCTGCTGCGGTATTCGAGCGCCGTGCCCGCGTCGATCAGCGGCGAGTTCCAGGCGGGCGTAAAGTCCGCGGGGTCTTCGGGAGCTGCTACCGCCAGAGCGGGCTCTTTCCCGGCCAGTGAATGAACGTCGCGGACGATGTCCTGGCTGAAATGGATACCGTCGGTGGTGTTCGCAACCGGGGAGTAACTGTTGTAGTCCCAGACCAGCGGCCACGGATCCGTGGAACCCGATATGCTGGTGTAGTTCATGTCCGGAGAGGCGATCAGGGTGTTGCAGACCCGGCCCTTGACGGTGACTCCCGGAACCGGGTTAGTGCACACGAACCTGATCCCGTGGACCGTGCGGTAAATGGTGTTGTTGCCGCACTCGACGTGATCCTTGCTGTTGGAACTGATGCCCCAGCCCCTCCAGCTTCCCCCGTCACCTTTGGTGTACGCCAGGATGTTGTTGTAGATCCTGAAGCCGGTGCGGGTGCCCTCCACCGCCTGGACATTGTCACCGGAGATAACCACCGCCGAGGAACTGGTATTCGCCGTGGCCTGGGTGTGATGGATGTAGTTGTTGCGCACGATCATGTTGGTCATCGGTCCCGAAGCGCACCAGAACTCGACCGCCGAGCCGCCGGTATTCCAGATCCGGTTGTCCTGGAACACGTGGCCGTCCCCGTTCTGCACGCCGATCGCGTGGGAATCACCGTTCGGGAATCCGGCGGGTTCGCCGATGTCGTGGATGCAGCAGCGCTCGACCAGCAGCCTGCGCACGTGCTTGCCGTGGGTGTAGATTCCGCAGGTAGTATGGTGGATGTCGCAATCGCGGATGATCCAGTCGTCCATGCCCATGTCCAGCACCAGGGAAACCCCGTAGCCCAGGTCGCAACCATCGAAGAGTATGCCGGTCGACACGGGTTCGTGGCCGAGAGTATCGCCGTGTTTGCTGGCCTTCTCTATATCCGGCGAGATCGGGGCATGAAAGAAACGGCAGTTGCGGAAGTGAACGTGACTGCTCCTGCCCAGTTCAACGTAATTGCCGACGTTGCTGCGGGGCATAAATATCCGGCCGGAGGGATCGCCACCGTCGGTGGTCTTGACGCAGACCGTCCCGTCCTGGGCGAAAACCGCGCCGAAGTTCCCTTCCCAGGTTGCGGCCCCGGCACTCTTAAGCCAGGCCCAGCCATCGGCGGTACGCTGGGCGGCTGGCGTGAGCGGCAGGTCATCCGTGCGGTATACCCCGTTCACATCGGGGCCTTCCCACGTCACCGCATTGTAATCCTCCTTGTCGCGCCAGATGCCGCAGAGCCGGCCGGGATCCGGGACGTAATCCATGCGCACGGTAAGCGGGAAGTCGGCCGAGTAGCCGGACTCAGTAATGCGCAGATATCTGGGGTATTCCCAGTATTGCCTGCTGCGGGTACTAACGTGCTCGCCACAGATGTACAGAGTGTCTCCGGACTGCACGCCGCCCTCGCCGAAGCGCACCCCGGAAACGCCGTTGAAGGCATTCTCGTAACTAGTGCCGTCCTGGGTTCCGTAGACCCCCTCGTCAACGACCGCGTTGCCCAGCGCGTCCCTGGAAGTGTCTTCGTCGATCAGCGGCCTGGCGTACCAGTGTCGCGGGCCGCGCGTGGTGAAACCGCATGCCGCGGACCATCCCGATTCGGCCGGGCTGTCGGCCGAGTCCCGCACCCGGACTCGCCAGTAGTACGCGGTACCGGGCTTGAGCACCGGCTTCCACTCCGCGAAGTGGGCTGTCCAGCCGGACGCTTTCAGTTCGGGAGAGTCGAAAGTATCACGCGTATCCGCCTCAAAGGAATATTGCAGGGGCAGTTGCACGCTGCCGCCAAGAGTGGCGATACCACCACCTGCCTTGAGAACAACACCGGGCCCGACCCCGGATGCGCCGGAGGCCGGATATACGGTCGTCAGCGCGCCGTTTCCCGATACGAGGCGCGCGCTTCCTGCCAGCTCTAGGTGATTGGTGCCGGCCAAGTCCCGCAGGTGCGTGGTCCCCTCATCGCCGCCCGCGTCGCAAAGTTCGTGCATGCGCCACTCCGAGAGCAGCGCCGTCGTACTGAAGCCCGCCGGCAGGTCGTGCCGCGAGGTCTGCGCGAAGCGGTTTGCGACTGCGGCGATCTCCGCGTCCGTGAGGGCCCGGTTCCAGATGCGCGCGCAGAGCAGATTGCGACGCAGTTCGTAACTGCTGATTCCGATGCCCAGGTCTTCCGTGTTGGCGATCGAAGCCGGTACGATCCCGGCACCGGCCCCGCTGGCGACCGGGGTTCCGTTGGCGTACAGGGCCAGCGTCCGCGTGGCCGCCGTCCAGGTGACCGCGACATGGACCTGCCCGGTGATCCTGCTGGTCGTCAGCGTAACATGGCTGGTCCCGTCGCCGACCTTGGCCATGATCTTCTTGGCGTAGGTTCCCTCGTTGCCGCAGTATGTCCCGACGGCGAACCCCGGCGAGGCGCTGTCCCACAGCGTGGTGCCGTTACCCTTCTGGATGAAGGTTCCCCACCGCCCGCCACGCTCGAAGGTCTCCATGCGTAGCATGACTTCCAGCGAGAAGTCGCGGCTGTAGTCCAGGTCGCTCACGCCGGCGTGCGCCCGCCGCGCGCTGCCGCCCGCAGCCAGGCAGAGGAAACTGTCGCCACGGGCAGGAGTCTGCGCACGTGCGAATCCCACCGGCAGAAGCGCGCACACGCACAACAGTATTCGGCCCGCATTGCGATATATCCACCCGGTACAATCCTGCGTGGTATTCATCACACGCTCCTTTGACCATCCGGCCCGGTGACCACCTGCAAAACTCCACCGAAAGGGATTTCTCAACCTTCAATTGGCTGATGTACGCTGTCACCGGACTGTTTCAGCAATAACGACCCCGAAACCACTGCACAAAGTGCGCAGTTGCTGGAGCCCGGACTAGGATCAGTTTAGAGGGTGCCCGGAAAGGCCTATTGGGGCTCTATCTCGTAAAGTGTCTTGCCGTGGACATTTTCGCACTCGAAAGTGACTGTTCCATGCTTGTCGGTTTGCAGTCGGCCCTTTACCGGAACCCGCGTGCCTGACGGCGGAGTCAGGTAGACCCTGACTTTGGAATCTGGATTGAGCCCGCCTGTCTTCCAGACAATCCGCCCGGCACGGCGGAAGTCCGCTCTCCATTTCATTCCCTCGCCAGGCCTGGTTTCCCAGCGCATGATCACCAGGTCCAGCCAGTGGCCGCGCTCTTCGGCGGGATAACCACCGGCCGGCTGAACACTGAGCTTCGCGGTCCTTCCCGATGGCCTCGCGGTATTGCGGAACTTTCCGTCGGCGTAAACCCGCACATTGGCGGCGACGTCTACCGGGTCGGTGCCCATCATGTAAGGCGGCTGGTACTCGACCGCGCCGATGTCGGGCGTTCCGTAGATCGGGTTGCCCAGGATATCGCCGGTTACCCGCAGCCCCGGGGTTTCAGCCGTGCCCGCATCGATCAGCGGACTGTTCCAGGAGGGCGAAAAATCTGCCGGTTTCGAGAAAGAACCGCTCCTGTTCTGGTACAAGGGGGATGCCTTCATGGAAGTGGCATCCTGCGCGAAGCCCAGCCCGCGACTGCCCGCCTGCCAGCCGGCCAGAGTCTCGAACACGCTTCCATCCCAAGAAAAGCTGTTCTTGCCTGCCACCGCGCCCGTCCAGTACAGGTTCCTGTCGATGGTGATATCCGCTCGGTCATAAGGGACCTCGTTGGGCAGGGCAGGATTCTGAAAGAACTGGTACAGGGCACTGTCGAGCGCAACGTTGTTCTTCATCCGGTAGGCGGCCTTACCTCCGGCTTCGTAGGCGTTGCCCTTGCCGCTCTTCCAGTGCGCGTAGGTGCCAAGAACCACGTTGTGATATATTCCGGAGGTCGGCAGGCCCAGGGTGTTGCTGTGCGTCTTGGTGTAGATCGCACGGCTGCCGACCCGGGCCACGATGTTGTGGTGCACCAGGTTTCCGGTCCAGCGCTCACCCCGGGCCAGGTTGTCGCTGGCAAGGGAAATACCCGATTTGGACCAGTGGTTGTCGGCTTCCCCGTAGCGGGGATTGTCGTGCACGAAGTTGTAGCGGATCACGTTGTCGCGCTGGTGGCCGTTCGCCCCGATCCAGAAGCAGATCATCGGCCCGCCCCCGTCGTGGACGTGGTTGTGCTCCACGATCACCCGGTCCCCGTTCTGCCAGCCGATGGCGTGGTGGTCGCCCTCAGCACCGTAGGCCAGGCCGTCGCTGAGATGATGGATGTGGTTGTGACCGACGTACCAGTCATCGTTGCCGTCATCGCCGTCGGGATTGCCGGCATTCCTGGCATATATTCCACTGCCGACCTCGCGAATGTGGCAGTTCCTGACCGTTCCATGGTCAGAACCGTGGTCGATCTGCACCGCCACGTATGCGGCCCAGCGCAGGTCGCAGTTCTCAATGCGGACGTGGTCGGAATTCCGGACCCGGATCAGGCTGTTTGAACCCCAGACCCTGAGGTTGCGAACCGTGACATGGTCCCGGTCCTTGATCAGTATTCCCCCGCCGGATTCGCAGTAGAATGTGTTTTCCCTAGGCCGGCCACTGTTCGGCTTGTAGTAGATCATCTTCCTGCCGGCCTTGATATCGTGTATCACCCACGCGCTGCCGGGCTTCCAGGTCTTGTCCGGCGGACCGCTTCTGCAGATCAACCTCCGGAACTTACCGGGATCACCGCTGCCGCCGGGATCCTCGTAGGCCCTTCCGTTGTTGAGCCCCGTATTCGGGCAGCGCCAGGCCCCGAACTCGTCCGGACCGCTCCAGGGGCCGTCAACGGCCCCGTATGAACCGAAGATCATTCCGGGGTCACCGGGGTATCCGCCGTCGATGATTACCGGCGCGCCCTCACGCCCGGCTGTCCCGACCTGCAGGAAGTGGTTGCGGCTCCCGGTGTGAAACCCGCAGACATAGAGAGTATCGCCGGGCTTGACCCCGCCGTCGCCCCAGACGATGTCCGCAAAACTGCGCCAGGCGTTCGTGTAACTGCTCCCGTCACCGGCGCCGTAGGGTCCTCTTTCGTAGGAACGGACGTACCAGCTGTCGGCGGCCGGACGCCGGTCGGTCCGCCAGACGGCAAACTGCGATTCGTCCATTCTCTGCGGGGGAGTCGGACCGGAATCACCCGTGACGCGGCTGGCCTCCAGGTTCCGGCAGAGCACCGCCCCCGGTCCGGAACCGAAGCGCACACTGCCCCGGCGGACCCGCAATGCGGTACCATCACGGCCGCGAATCATCTCAAGTTCCGTGCCGACGATCTCGGCGCGGTCGGCCCTTCCCGGGTTAATGACCATCGGCGAGTGTGCCGGCTGGGGCCGGGCGTCGACGTATATCGCTCCGGCCTCCAGTACCAGCGCCTTGCCGCCGGAGACCCGGGCCAGCCTGAGGCTGGTTCCGGAATTCATCTTCACCGTCGAACCGTCAGGATAACGCAGCGCAGCCCTTGACCCGGCCGTGGTCTTTACCGTTTGTCCGGGGCGGATTGTCGCCCCCTGCTTCAGGGGCAGCTCACGCTCACCCCGAACGGTGCTGACCTCACCGGAAAGCGCTGTAATTTGAGCCCGCAGCGAAGCGGCCCGGGCCTGGCTGCCGCTGTAGAAAAGGTAAGCTCCGATTACCGCGAGCAGGACCGCCGCGGCGGCAGCGACGGCGGAGAACTTCAGCCACCTGCCCCGCGCGGGCCGGCTGCCCGGGCCTTCCTTGCGCGCGGCCAGTCGGCGCATCACCCCGTTGGCGAACCGTCCCGAACCGTGGCCGGTGCCCACCGCGCGCATGACCCTGTCGGAATCCAACGGGTTCCTCAAAGACTCGCCGATCAGCCGGTCGATCAACACCTGCAGGGCGGCCGAATCCAGTTCCCTGCGCGAAGAATCCATCAGGCGCAGAAATTCCCCGAGTTCGGCGTCGGTGAGCCCGCCCTCCAGGTAGCGGTTGATCATCCGCTGAAGTTCGTCACTGGTTCCGCGGCTCAAGTCCCAGTTGCCCCTTTCTGCGCAGGCACTCGGCCAACTCCAGGCGGGCGCGGTGAAGCACCAGGCGAGCCCAGCCGGCCCGCCTTCCCCGCTTTCTGCCGATTTCATCGCTGGACATGTTCCGGTCGTAGCGTTCGTAGAGGAGTTGCCGCACCTGGCCGTGAGCTGCGTCCAGGCACTCGCGCAGAGCCTGAAGCGCTGCGTTGCCCAGCGCCCTGCTGAGCTCGTCAACCCGCCTTTCAAGGCCGTGCTCCAGTTCTCGGGCATAGCGTTCGCTGCAGCGCTTACGGCGCGAAGAGTTGCGGCGTTCGTTGCGGGCCAGGTTGCGGGCGATGCGCTTGATCCAGGCGCTGAAGTCAGTGCCGGGCGAATAGGTGTTCAGGCGGGTATAGGCGGTTATGAAGACTTCCTGGGCCAGGTCCTCGACCATTGCCGGATCCGGCAGGGCGGCTGCCAGGACCATGCGCACCCGGGCCTCGCAGACTTCAATGATCTCGCGGAAGGCCTCGCGGTCACCTTCAAGTACCCGTTCTACGGCCAGATCCAGGTCAACTTCCATCGCGACACTGCCCTCCGAACAACATATTGCCGGAGTCGCAAGGGTGTTTCAAGGTTTCTGCGCGATTCCCGACCACGGCGGATGGTGACGCGCGGAGGCGTCCTTTGCCATCCGGGGCTCCCGGCGGTCAGCCGAAGGGATTCTCTCCGGGATATGGAATAGACGCCGGCAGAGGGGTGGAGCAGGGCTCTATCCCCAGGAACTTCGCCAGCTCGAACAGCGCGCTGCCCGCGTGGGCGAAGCTCAGCGCCCCGTGGTGAGGGTAGCACTGGCCCACCAGGACGTGGCGGTAGAAGCGGGCGAAGCCGGGTATGGCGATGACGCCGATGGAGCCGAAGGAGCAGGGATCGACGTCCAGCACTTCGCCCTCGGCGAGGTAACTCTGCAGCCGGCAGTCGGGCGTGCCCTGCATGCGGAAGAGGGTGACCGGTCCGGGGCGCAGCCGGCCCTCGAGGGTCCCGCGGGTGATGTCCGGCTCGTTACCGGACTCCATCAGCCGGTTCATGATCAGCTGGTACTTCAGTGCGCAGTCCTGCATGCAGGAGCTGGTGGTGTTGCCGCAGTGGAAGCCCATGAACAGGTCGCCGGGCTCGGCACCGGCCAGGTCGCAGCCGGCCGGCAGGATGTCGGCGGGAACCGAGTTGTTGATGTCCAGAAGGGTGGACGGCTCCGAGGAGGCCAGTTGGGCGAGGTACTCGCTGAGCGCGCCGTAGAGGTCGACCTCGCAGGCCACCGGGATTCCCCGCCCGGCCAGGCGGCTGTTGACGTAGCAGGGCACGAAGCCGAACTCGCGCTCGAAGGCCGGCCAGCACTTGTTGGCGAATACCCCGAAGCTGCTGGCGCCGAGGTTCTCCTCCATGAATGTCAGCAGGGCGACCTCGTACTGCGCCAGTCTGGGCAGCAGGTCGGGGTAGGCGCAACCGTCGCCCAGTTCGGTCTTCATCGATTCGACGGTCTCGGCGATGCGTTCCTTCTCGCTCTCGGCGTCGCGGAACGCCTGGGCCAGGTCCAGCTCGCTGTTCTCCATGACCTCGACCCCGAGGTCGTAGAGCGGCTGGATGGGGGCGTTGCAGGCGAAGAAGTCCTGGGGCCGGGGGCCGAAGCCGAAGATCTTGAGCCCCGAAAGGCCGATCAGCGCGCGGGCCACGTTTTCGAATGCGGCGATGCGCGGGGCCAGCTCGGAGGCCAGGCCCACGGGGCGTTCGGGGATGTACGCGCGCAGCCGGCGCAGTCCCAGGCTGTAGGAGCAGTTGAGCATCCCGCAGAGCGCGTCGCCGCGCTCGGAGGAGAGCACCTCGCGGTTCTCCTCCGCCGCCGCGCAGAACATCACCGGGCCGTCGAAGCGCTCGGCGAAGATGGTCATGGGGCCCTCGGGGCCGAAGTTTCCGAGATACACCACCGCGGCGTTGCAGCCCGCGGCGGAGAGCTCTTCCTGGGCGGCCAAGGCGTCGGCTTCGCCCTCGATGACCTGCGAGCAGGCCACCGCGGAGGGGCAGAGCTTTCCGAGTTCCACCATTAGCGCGGCAAGGCGCCTGCGGGTGAGCTCCACCGGGAAGCAGTCGCGCGAGGCGCCGACTACACCCAGCTTGACTTCGGGGACGTTCGAAAGCATGGTCATGATCTGGCTCCTGGCGGCAGAATCCAACTCCTCTGGAGCGGCGCAGAACAACTGCCCGGACCTCGTCCCCGCCGGCTCCTGAACCCGGTTCGAAGTGCCTGCCTATTCTGCGCCGCGAGCTGCGGAGCGCAAGGACAGCAATGTCGGGAAAGACGGTTCCCCGGGAGCGTTGCCGCCCCCGGGGAACCTTTCGCCTGCTGCCTGCCGGTTCGGCGTCGGGTTACCTCGCGCCCATCACCCGGACCTTGAAGCCCAGCTCCTGGCTGAGGGCCACCATCTCGCCGAAGATGTCGCCGTAGGCCACCGCGACGTGGTTGCTCATGAAGTGGGCCATCAGGCCGTCGCGGGATACCTTCATGTCCGTGGCCATGAAGGGCCACTCGCGGGTGGTTCCCTGCCACCACTCGTCGCGCTTGGCCTCCGGGAGCTTGAGAACGTCGCCGCGGCCCACGTCCATCCACAGCTGGTCGTCCTTCATGAAGGCGCGTGCCCAGGTGACCTCGCCGGGCAGGCTCTCGCCCGCGAAGGTCCCGCCGGACACCGGGAAATAGCCCTTGGGCTGGCGGTAGGAGTGTACGCCCTTGAGGCTCTTCATGTCGTGGTTGAAGGCGTAGGCCGAGCAGGCTCCGGAGTTGAGCAGCACCCACAGGAACCTGCCCTCGTGTTCGCCGCCCCAGCGGACGTCGTGGAACATGACCGCCTCGGGCAGACCCTTGGCCAGCAGCAGGCGCTTCATCATCTCCATGGGAACCATGTTGCCCTGGTCGGCTTCGGTGGAGTCAACCACCGTGCTGCCGTTGCCTTCAGGGCGGCAGGCGGAGTTCAGCAGCCCTTCGGAGAAGTCCGAGGGCGGCCTCAGGTTGATCAGCCCCAGCTGGTACTGCCAGCCGATGCAGTCGATCTTGAACTCGTTGACCAGGTCCAGGACCGTGAGGTAGTCGCGGAGCTGCTCTTTGGTGGCGTTCTCGTCGAAGTCCTCGGCGCCCTCGCCGCCGTAGTGGAACTCCACGCCGGCGTCGACCACGAACTTGTAGGCGTCGTCGATGCGCTTCTGGTCGATGTTCCGGCCGCGGTCCACCAGCCAGGCCTGGTCGACCTTGTGTTCGGCGAAGCCCACCTTGCTGAGCTGCCGCGGGCCGAAGTAGCCGTTGATCATGCCCATGCTCGTGTCGCCGAGCATCATGGCCAGGACCTTGCGCGCGCGGATCTCGTCTGCGACCCGGGCGGCGATTCCGGCGGCCTCGGCGGAGACCGGCGCGCTGTAGGCCAGCTCGTCCTCGGGGTAGGCAATGCGGCCGGCTTCGCACCACTCGGCCAGGCGGTCCATGAAGTCGGGGTCGGCCGACCAGTCCGGCGCGTCGGTCCATATGCGCGAGTGTTTGCGGCCCATGGTCTCAAGGCACGCCGAGGTGTTCAGCAATCCTACCAGACCCGGCCAGGTGCCTGAAAAGTTACTTGCCAGCAGCAGCGGCGACTCCTTGCCGGCCGTGCCGTCGCAGGTGTGCGTGCCGTAGAACCAGTGCACGCAGACCCCTATGAGGGGGTCGTTGACCTGGCCCAGTTTCTCGATTGACTCGTGCGGCCTGGTCAGGAAACCCTCGATGCGGTAGCTCTTGCGGCCGAGCCTTTTCAGCGCGGTCTCGAGCTGCGCGGTGGCTTCCTTGATGTGGGGCAGGGCCCACTCGTTGGGCGTGGGCCGGTAGTCACCGGGCCAGAAGATTCCGATCTTGGTGCTCATGCAGTCTTCCTCCTTAACCTGCCGTTTCTGCGTTTCGGAGTTGTCAGGCTCCGAGTTCGAACGGTCCCGATTCGGGACCAAAGACTCTTACTGCCACGGGCAGTACCTCTTCTCTCGGCGCGGGAGGTTCCTCAACCTCCACTCGGGCTATGAGCATGTCCACGGCGCGTCGGCCAATCTCCTCGCGGGGCTGTTCGGCGATGACCACCGGCCGGCCCAGCAGGCCTGCGAAGGGCAGGCCGTCGAACGCGCCGACGGCGACGTCCCGGGACTGCCGCCCCTGTTCCTGGAGCACGCGGACGACTCCGAGCAGCACCCGGTTGTTGGCGGCGACGATCGCGTCGGGCGGCCTGGAGTTCGCGGTGAACTTGCGCGCGGCAGCGATCCCGGTCTCGACCGTGAAGGGACCACTGTACACCAGTCCGGCGGGGCAGGGCAGTCCGGCTTCGCCGAGGGCCTCGCGCCACCCGGAAAGGCGCTCGGTGGCCGTCCAGGTATTGCGCGGGCCGGCCGCCAGCGCTATGCGTCTGGCGCCCATCACGATCAGCCGGGCCACCAGCTCTCTGGCCCCGCCGCGGTTGTCGACCACCACGCGGTCGCATTCGAGACCGCTGACGCGGCGGTCGATGCAGACCAGGGGGGTACCGGCTGAGGTCAGTGATTTCAGCGCGGCGGCCGCCGGACCGCCGGCTGCGGGGCAGACGATGAGCCCGTCGACCGGCCGTGAAGAAAGCAGCGAGAGGTACTCGGCCTCGCGCTCGGGTTCCTCGCCGCTGGTGGCGACTATCGTTGTGTAGGACTTGCTGCGGGCGCGCTCTTCCACCGCGCCGGCAATGGTGGCGAAGAACGGGTTGGCCAGCTCGGTCACCAGCAATCCCAGCGTACTGGTCCGGCGCGTGCGCAGCGCGCGGGCGGCGAGGTTGGGGCGATAGCCCAGTCGTTCGGCTGCGGCTGTCACCTTCGCGGCCGTGGCACGCGCGATCCGAGCCCTTTGGGCCTGCCCCGAGAGCACGCGACTCACGGTCGAGGCGTTGACCCCGGCCGCGCGGGCGATCTCCTTCATGGTGGGCCGCAAGAATGGTCTCCGTGCACAATCGATTGCGCACAAGATAATAGAGGTCCTGGCCTGACGAGTCAAGGCCGATTCCGGCAGGCTGGGGCGTGGTCTTCTGCCCGCCCGGGGATTCACCGGAGACGATACGAAACAAGCGCAACGCCTTGTGGAGTACAGAGCCTTGATTGCCGATGAACAGGTACGTAAGATCAATGGTTCGTTTCGGATAGGGAGGGCGAGAGATGGGCCTAAGCACCAAGTTCTACGATGCGGAGCGCCGCGAGTTCATCCGCGTGCGGGCCGAACTGGCGGTGAAGTACAAGTTCCTGAGCCACGATTCGGGATTCGAGGCGGATGAGATCTACACCGGTACCACCAACAATCTCTCCGGAGGAGGTTTGCTGTTGGTGGGTTCGGTGCCCAACTCCGACTGGATCACCGGGCTGCTCATGGAGCGCATCGTGGTGGGGATCAACATCTTCGTTCCCGGCGATTCCGAACCGGCCAAGGCGCTTACCCGCGTTGCCTGGATTGAGGCCATGGACGAGCGCGCTCGTACCTGCTCTCTGGGACTGCGATTCAAGGAGATTACCAAGGAGCACCTCGATCGCGTCTTCAAGTACGTGATCAAGGCCCAGATGCCTTAGAAGGCCGTTGAAGAACGGCATGTCAGGGCAGGTTTCGAGGTTTCTGGAGGTCAGACGGGTTGGATAGTTGCGCGGTTGCGGTGCTTGGCGTGTGCTTCCGGCCACTGACACCCGGCGCCCATAACCTGGCTTCAGCCGGTTTGGTCTGGGGCAGCGTCTACCTGCTCGTCGGCGGTACGGCGCTCTTTCTGCTGGGCATCCAGATGGCCAGCGAGGGCATGCGCCGGGCGGCGGGGGGACGGCTGCGCGCGCTCTTTGCGATGGTGGCCAGGAGCAAGCTGGCGGGTCTGGCCGCCGGCTTCGGCATTACCGCCATGCTACAGAGTTCGTCGGCGAGCACCGTGGTGCTGGTGGGTCTCGCCGACGCCGGGCTGATCGCTGCCGGTCAGAGTGCCGCCATGATCCTGGGTGCAGACGTGGGCACCACGCTTGTTCCACAGATCCTGGCGTTCAAGATTGCCGAGTGGGGGCTGCTGGCGGTTGCTGCCGGGCTCGTGATTCAGATGGCGTCACGCTGGCAGGCGTGGAAGAACGTCGGCTGGGCGATCATCGGTTTCGGCCTGCTCTTCTACGGCATGCACGTGATGGGCCAGGCGGTTGCGCCCGTCAGGGGGCACCGGGAAACGGCGGAGCTGTTGCGCGGCATGGCCGGCAACCCCTGGCTGTCGTTCGTGGCCGCGACGATTCTCACCGGAATCATCCAGTCCAGCGGGGCAACCGTTGCGCTGGCCATGGCCCTGGCAGCGCAGGGTGTCATCCCGGTTGCCGCGGCGCTGCCGATAGTCGTCGGTGCTAACGTGGGGACCTGCGTTACCGCGATGCTGGCCGCCGTGGGTGCCGGGCACGAAGGTCGCAAGGTGGCGGTGACCCACCTGGGGTTCAAGCTGCTCGCAGCGCTGCTGATAATGCCCCTGGCCGTGTGGCTGGGGCTCGGCGAGTGGCTGGCAGAGCTCTCCAAGGCCTTCGGAGCCGGTCCGGGCCGCTCGGTGGCCAACGTGCACACTGTCTTCAACGTGGTCATGGCCGCCGCCTTCCTGCCTTTCTGCGGTGTGTTGGCCTGGGCCTTCGGCACGCTGGTGCCGCGGCGTTCCAGCGCTGCCGAAAAGCTGTCCCGGAAGCTGATGGAGCGGCTGAGCGGGGAGCCGTCGGCGGCGATCATGGCCGCGGAGAAGTACCTCACAGAAATGGGGAGCCGGGCGGAGGGGATGCTGCGCGACGCCCTGGTGCTGCTCGAGGAGGGTGGCGGCCGGAGGATCGAGGAGGTACGACGCCGCGACGACGAGATCGACGCGATCTTTGTGGCGCTTTCCGAGGGTCTCTCGCGCATCGGGCACTGGGGGCTGAGCCCCATCAACGCTGCGCGGCAGGCACGCATACTCTACCTCGCGCGGCTTTTCGAGGAGGCCGGCGACCTGGTGGCGCGCGAGTTGAGCGGGCTGGCCGCCAGACGGGCCGAGAGCGACGTTGCCTTTACGATGGAGGCGGTCGCGGCGCTCAAGCGCTACGGCGGGGAGGGCCTGGAAGACCTCGGCCGGGTTGCCGCCGCCGCCGATCGCGAGGGGGCCCGGGAGTTGCCGCGGGTGGTGGCCAGCGTCGAGACCGTCGACGAGGAGGCCCGCAGGATGATCGCCGAGCACTTCGACCAGGTTTGCCAGGGAGTGTCCGAAGCCGGCCAGACCGGTTCAATATATCCGGACGCGGTGGCTGCGGTTCGCGACGTTCGGAGGACGGTCGCCGAAATTGCCCGGGTGCTGGCCACCCGGCCGGGGGAAAGCGAGGTGGCAGGTTGAAGACCATTGGCGGGCTCTTCGGGCGTTCGCCCTGGGGACCGGTCCACGAGATGATGGCCAAGGTCCGGCAGTGCGTGGAGCGAATGCCGCAGCTCCTGCAGCACCACGCCGGTGCTGACTGGGAGGCTCTCGAGGCCGAGGCCGCGGAACTGGACCGGCTGGAAGGCCAGGCCGACGACATCAAGCGCGAGATTCGCGGGCACCTCTCCACCAGCCTGTTCTCGTCTGTGGAGCGCGGGGAGACCCTCACGCTGCTGCACTCGCTGGACTCCATCGCCGACGCCTGCCAGGACACCGGCAAGCTGATGTGCATGCGCCGCACCGTCCAGCCGCCCGGGCTTGCGCCCGGCTTCGCCAAGCTCGGCGGGCTCCTGCTTCAGGCCGCCGCCAGTATGATGGAGGTTACCTCGAAGCTCGCCGGGGCCCACGACGGCAGGATCACGAAGCTGTCCGTGGAGGATCTCATCGCCGAACTTGAGGCGGTGGGACGCCTGGAGTTCGATTCCGACGAGGAGCAGCACCGGATCCAGCGGGAGCTCTTCGCGATGGAAGACCGGCTGGCGGTGATGGACATATTCTTCCTGATGAATATCATCAGGAAGCTGGGCCAGATTGCGGACGAGATGGAGAACGCCTCGGACCACCTGGCCACCGTGCTGGGCAGCCGATAGGAGCAACGCCGGAAGATGAACGTAACGGTCTGTGCCGCCCTGATTCTCAGTGCCGCCGCTCCCGAGGGGAAGCCGGCGCGCCTGGAACTGGAGCTTACGCCCGCCGACCGCGCCAGGGACGTGGTCAAGGTCCTGGCGTTGGATCGTGACGTTCCCCAGAAGATGACTGGCAAGAGGGTCCGGATCCGCGAGGTGCCGGCCAGGGCGCTCAAGGGCAAGCCCGGGACCTGGGTGATCGACAAGCTCAAGGCCGGCAGCTACGACCTCCTGGTAGAGACCGGCAAGGGCAAGTTCGAAGGCTACGCCCTGGTTCCCGAAGAGAAATCCGAGAAGAAGATCAGCGAAAAGGACCGCAAGAAGGTCGCGGACATATTCAAGCACCTCAAGACCTTCGAGGACCGCAAGCGCATCCTGGACTTCGGAGGCAACGGTCGCCAGGGCGTGGCCCTGGTCGAACTCCTGCGGACCAAACCGACAACCTACAAGAAGATGCCGGACGCCTGCATCTGGCGGGTGGAGTACTGGCAGTTCGACAAGCTCTACGGCGCGTGGACCAAGGGCGACTACAAGGTCCTGCGCCGCTTCATGGTTCCCAAGAAGGACTTCGCGGGCTGGAACTGGAACTTCATCCCCGAGCTCGGAGGCGTGAGTCTGGAGGCCGGGAAGAAGACCCGCATTCGCTGGACCATTCCGGAGACGTTCGATCCCGCCAAGGGCCGCGCGGCCAAGACCAAGCGCGGCCCACCCGCTGCTGCCAAATCGAAGCCCGGCAAATAGAGTTGCGGTTCAGGCAGCAGGAGCACCCTTAATAATGGCTTTTAACACAGTTCAGGAGTCGGCAGCCCAGTTCATAGGCAACCTGCTAGCCAGGCTGTTCGGCTCCCGCAACCAGAAGATACTCAAGCGCACCGCGCCGCTGGTCGCGGAGATCAACGAGCTCGAGCCCGAGGTGGAGCGCCTCAGCGACCAGGGTCTGAGGGAGAAGAGCGACGAGTTCAAACGGCGGTTGAACGACGGGGAGACCCTCGACGACATCCTGCCGGAGGCCTTCGCCTGTTGCCGCGAGGCGGCCAAGCGCGCGGTCGGCATGCGCCACTTCGACGTGCAGCTGCTCGGAGGCATCATCCTGCACCGCGGCGGGATCGCCGAGATGGTCACCGGAGAGGGCAAGACCCTGGTGGCCACCTGCCCGGCGTACCTCAACGCCTTGGCCGGCGAGGGCGTGCACGTGGTCACCGTAAACGACTACCTCGCCAAGCGCGACGCGGAGTGGATGGCCCCGGTCTACGAGGCCCTGGGCCTCAAGGTCGGCTTCATCCAGGCATTCATGGATCCCGACGAGCGCCATCCGATGTACGCCGCGGACATCACCTACGGCACCAACAACGAGTTCGGCTTCGACTACCTGCGCGACAACATGAAGGTGGATGCCGAGCGCCAGGTGCAGAAGCGGCGTAACTACGCGATCATCGACGAGGTCGACAACATCCTGATCGACGAGGCGCGTACTCCGCTGATCATCTCCGGCGGGGCCGAGAAGGTCGCCGAGCTCTACTACAAGGCCGACCGGGCCATCAACCGCCTTCAGGGCCGCTCACAACAGGACAACGACGTACTGGTGGGCGAGTACGCCAAGAGCCATGGGATCGAGCTGGAGAACGCCAAGGAAGCCGTCGAGGTCGACGTCGACTACGTCTTCAGCGAGAAGAACCACTCGGCCTACCTCACGGAACGGGGCCTGGAGAAGTGCCGCCAGACGCTTGGCATCGACGACTTCTACTCGCCCGAGAACATGGAGTGGCCGCACTACCTCGAGAACGCCCTGAAGGCCAAGTCGCTCTACAAGCGCGACGTGAACTACGTTGTCAAGGACGGCGAGGTGATCATCGTCGACGAGTTCACGGGGCGCATGATGGAAGGCCGGCGCTGGTCGGACGGCCTGCACCAGGCGGTGGAGGCCAAGGAGGGTCTCAAGATCCGCGAGGAGACTCAGACGCTGGCGACCATCACCCTGCAGAACTTCTTCAAGCTTTACGGCAAGATCTCGGGCATGACCGGTACGGCCATGACCGAGGCGCGCGAGTTCATGAAGATCTACAAGCTGGACAGCGTGGCGGTGCCGCCAAACCGGCCGCTGCTGCGCAAAAACCACCCGGACCTGGTCTTCGGGACCGAGAAGGAGAAGTTCGACGCCATCTGCGACGAGGTTCGCCGCTGCTACGAGGTCGGCCGCCCGGTGCTGGTGGGCACCGTCAGCATCGAGAAATCCGAGCGCCTGAGCATGATGCTCAAGCGCCGCGGCGTTCCCCATGAGGTGCTCAACGCCAAGCAGCACGAGCGCGAGGCCAATATCGTCGCCGGGGCCGGCCAGCTCGGCGCGGTGACCATCGCCACCAACATGGCAGGTCGCGGCACGGACATCGTTCTGGGGCAGTTCTCGCGCGAGGAACTCCTGGCGCACTGGCGGGCCCAGGGGCTGGCTCCCCGCAAGGCCACCGCCGACCTTCCCGAGGAGGAGCTTGAGCCCGCGCTCCTGGCCCACTGGGCCGAGTTCTATGCAGGGGGGGGCAACGGTTCGATCGATGCCGACCGCAGGCTCCTCGAGGAGAAGTGGAAGGAGCTGGGCATGCCGCCGGTGAATCTGTGCGAGCACGTTGCCCGGCTGGGGGGACTGCACATCATAGGTACCGAGCGGCACGAGTCGCGGCGCATCGACAACCAGCTGCGCGGCCGTGCCGGGCGCCAGGGCGATCCCGGATCGAGCCGCTTCTTCCTTTCGCTGGAGGACGACCTCATGCGGGTCTTCGCCAGCGACTGGGTGCGCAACTTCATGAAGCGCATGGGCCTCAGCGGGGGCATGCCACTGGAGAGCGGGCTGGTCAGCCGCCAGATCGAGAAGGCCCAGCGCCGCGTCGAGGAGCACAACTTCGCGATCCGTCAGCGGGTCATGGAGTACGACGAGGTCATGAACGAGCAGCGCCGCATCGTCTACGGGCTGCGCGCGCGCGTTCTGCACGGCGAGGACCTCAAGGGAGTCGTGCTCGAGATGATCGAGAAATCGATCGATGCCAACCTCGAGAAGTTCGTGGACGAGCGCCAGGTGCGCAGCGAGTGGGACCTGGTGGGCCTGGTCGACTGGTCGGAGCGCAAGTTCGGCTACGACATCTCGGTCGGCGACCTCGAGGGTCGCGAGCCGGGCGAGGTTCGCGAGAAGCTGCTGGGGCAGGTGCGCGGGGCCTACGACGAGCGCGAGCGGCGCTTCGGCGAAGAGGGCATGCGCATGATGGAGCGCTTTCTGGTCCTGGAGGTCATGGACCGCAAGTGGAAGGAACACCTGCGGGACATGGACTACCTCAAGGAGCACATCAGCTATCGCGGTTTCCTGGAACGCGATCCCAAGGTGGCTTTCAAGCGCGAGGGCCTCGAGCTCTTCAGCACCATGAGCGATGCTGTTGCCGAGGAGGTCAGCGACCTTATCCTGCGCATGGAGATTGCCGAAGAGGCCCCCATGGAGCACTCCGACCTCTGGGAGGAGGGCGAGGCGATCCACGACGAGACCGGACAGTTCGAGAGCCGCAGCGCGGAGGACCTCTACGCCGCGGATCACGGCGGCAGCGAGGGTGAGATGGTCGTGCAGCAGATTAAGCGCGACCAGCCCAAGGTCGGCCGCAACTCCCCTTGCCCCTGCGGGAGCGGGAAGAAGTACAAGAAGTGCTGCGGGAAGAGCTAGCAGGCCGTTCAAGAAGTGTTCCGGGCTGCAGGCTGAGCAACCTGGCTACTCAAGAGAACGCCATCCACTGTTCGACCGTTGAACCCTTCGACTTCGCTCAGGGCTCTTGCCGGACTGGCCGTGAGCCCTGTCGAACGGCTGCTGTCCTGCTCGAGCAGGTCGTCTTCCAACGGTCTGCCGGTGACTGGGGCTCAAAGGCACGGAGGGGCAGAGGCACATTGTGCCCGGGCGCGCCTTGCTGCGAGGCTCGCGCATGACCCGCTTCGACCTGGCCTACTGCGCCATCGCTCCGCTGGCGGTCCCGCTGTACCTGATCAAACTCTGGAGGGCGCGCCGGCCGATCGCGCCGGTCTGGGACCGCCTGAGCGGGCCGTTTCTCGACGCCGGCGAGAAGCCGCGAATCTGGGTGCACTGCGTCAGCGTGGGTGAGGCGCTGGCGGCGCGGACGCTTGTCGAGGCCCTCAAGACAGGGTTCGGCGAGGACTACGAGGTGGTGGTCTCGGCCAGCACCGAGACGGGGCGGGACGTCGCCGCGCGTAACTACGGCGGCCAGAACGTTTTTCCCTGCCCGCTGGACATCTCGCGGTCAGTGCGCAGGGCCTTCGACTCGGTCAAGCCCGCGTTGATTGTCCTCATGGAGTTGGAGATCTGGCCGAACATGATAGCCGAGGCCGAGCGCCGCGGCGTTCCCGTCGCGGTGGTCAACGGCCGGATCACCGATCGCTCGGCGCGTGGATACGCCCGGCTGGCCGGCCTGCTGCGCGGCACGATGCAGGGGGTCGCCCTCTACGCGGTCCAGACTCAGGTCTACGGCGAGCGCATGAAGGCCATAGGCGCGCCGGGCGACCGCGTGCGGGTCACCGGATCGATGAAATACGACGGGGCAAGGACGGACACGGTCACGGCCGGCGATCGCGAGAAGATGCGGCGTTCGCTGGCGCTGCCGCCGGACTCGCTGGTTCTGGTGGGCGGCAGCACGCATCCCAGCGAGGAGCTGATCCTGCTGCGCGTGGCCGGGCAGTTGCTGCCGGATTTCCCCGGTTTGCGCGTAGTCCTGGTGCCGCGCCACACGAATCGCGTCGATGTCCTGATGCCCGAGATCGAGAAGGTCGGCTGGAAAGTCCGCCGGCGCAGCAAGATGTCGAAAACCGACGCGTTGATGCGCGAGGCTCAGGCCGAGGGAGAGGTGCTGGTGGTCGACACCATGGGCGAACTCGGGGACGTCTACCGCGCCGCCGACGTTGCCTTTCTCGGAGGCAGCTTCATCCCCCATGGCGGCCAGAACATGATGGAGCCCGCCGGCCTCGGCCTGCCGGTGCTTTACGGCCCGCACACCGCCAACTTCACGGAGGCCGTGGCCCTGCTCAACGCGAGCGGGGGAGGGCGCACCGTGGCAGATGAAGACGGCCTGGTCGCAGCGCTGCGCGAACTGCTCGCCGACGAAACCGGACGCCGAGAGCTCGGCGCCGCCGCTCGCCAGGCGATCATCGACGCTCAGGGAGCCACCGCCAGGAACGTCGGCCTGCTCAAGGATCTGCTGCCGGACAAAGGATAGACCTTCGCGCTCCGCCCAAGGCGGGATTGCCGGCGGTGGGGCTTCCGGCCCGACTGCCGGCACCTGAGGCTTGACTTGAGCCCCGTCCGCGCTAGGCTCTGATTCAGACGGGAGGGCTTCCATGCGCGTGGTGATTACCGGTGCTGCCGGTTTCCTGGGTTCTCACCTGGTCGACTACTACATCCGCCGCGGCGACACTGTCTTGGGCGTCGACAACTTCGTTACCGGCGACCGCCGCAACGTAGCACACCTGGCGGACGTGCCGGCCTTTTCGCTTATGGAGCACGATGTTTCGCAATTCATCCGCGTGGAGGGTGAAGTCGAAGCCGTGCTGCACTTCGCCTCTCCGGCCTCGCCGATCGACTACGCCAAGCTGCCGATCCAGACGCTCAAGGTCGGGTCGCTGGGGACCCACAACGCGCTGGGGCTGGCCAAGGCCAAGGGAGCCCGCTTCCTGCTGGCCTCCACCAGTGAGGTCTACGGCGACCCCCAGGAACATCCCCAGACCGAGGATTACTGGGGCCACGTGAACCCCATCGGGCCGCGCGGCGTCTACGACGAGGCCAAGCGCTTCGCCGAGGCCATTACCATGGCGTATCACCGCGTGCACGGTCTGGATACGCACATCGTCAGGATATTCAACACCTATGGACCGCGCATGCGCCTGAAGGACGGGCGCGCCCTGCCGGCCTTCGTATGCCAGGCGCTCAGGGGAGAGGAGATCACCGTTTTCGGCGACGGGCAGCAGACGCGCTCCTTCTGCTACGTCGACGATCTCGTCCGGGGCATCGGACTGTTGCTGGAGAGCGACCACCGCGGGCCGGTCAACATCGGCAACCCCGACGAGACCACGATCCTGGAGTTTGCCAGGGAGATCGTCGCGGCCACCGGCTCGAAGAGCGAGATCACCTTCAAGCCGCTGCCCGTCGACGATCCCCACGTTCGTCGCCCGGACATCTCGCTGGCCAGGAAGGTCCTCGGCTGGGAACCCGGGTTCTCGCGGAAGGAAGGACTGCAGAAGACCATCCCGTACTTCCGCGAGCGGCTTGGACTCTAGCAGGCCGTTGAAGAACGGCGTGCTGAAGCAGGAGAGCACCGAGGTCGTGAAGAACTCCCGGTGCGCAGGGCGGGGCGACGTTGCTCAACTCCTTAGTGCTTCCATTGTCCCGGACCTTCGCAGTTCGTACACCAGGGTCTAGTCAGCCAGGAGAAACCCAGTGCCTCTAGAGTACTTGTCCCGTCTACTCAGCATGGCCAAGCAGGCCAGTGGCCCGCGCACCGTTGCGGTGGCCGCCGCCGGCGAGCAGGTTTGCCTCGAGTCGGTGGTAGTGGCTCGCCAGGAAGGCCTGGTCGAGCCGATCCTCTACGGAGACCAGCCGGTTATCGAGCAGATCCTGGGAAGCCTCGAACAGGAGATTGCCGGCTACGAGATTCACCACGTGCCCGACCCCCTGGAGGCCGCCGAAAGGGCCGTGGAGTCCATCGCAGCGGGACGGGCGCAGATGTTGATGAAGGGCCTGGTCCAGACCGGCGATCTCTTCCACGCCTACTTCGACAAGCGCTGGAGCCTTCGCAACCCGGGCAGAATCATGAGCCACATTGGGCTCTTCGAGGTGCCGGGCTATCCGCGACTCTTCGCCATGACCGACGCGGCCATCAACGTGGAACTCGACGATGACCGCCTGGTGGATATCTGCCGCAACGCGGTGGAATTCATGCACCGGGTCGGGTGGCAGCGGCCCAAGGTGGCGCTGCTGGCGGGAACCAGCCGGGTCAGCCGGCGCCAGCCGGTGACCGGCCGGGCGGAGCGGGTCGCCGCCCGAGCCTCGCGCGAGATTCCGGGGGCGACCTTCGTCGGGCCCCTGGCCATAGACGAGGCGCTGAGCCCCAAGGCGGTGCACATAAAGCGGACGCACGGCAGCATCGTCGGCGACGCCGACGTGCTGGTTGTTCCACACCTGGAGGTCGGCAACGTCTTCTACAAGACGATGACTTCGCTCTACTACTCCAAGGTGGTCGGCGCGGTGGTCGGCGGCAAGGCCCCGGTGATTCTCACCAGCCGCGCCGACAGCGAGGAGACCAAGCTCTGCACCGTAGCGCTCTCCTGCTACCTGTCGGAACGGGGCTCCTAGCATTGGCGCGCCGCGGCGGTAAGGGCGGCCGCCTGGTCCTGGTCATTAATCCCGGCTCAACCAGCACCAGGCTGGCGCTCTTCCGCGACCTGGTTTGTGCCGACGAAACAACGCTGGAGCACAGCGCGCGCGAGCTGGGCCGGTTCACGAGCGCGGCCCGCCAGGAGCAATGGCGCGCGGGACTGGTCGCCGGCTACCTTGTTGAACACGGCGTGGAGGCCCGGGAGCTCGCCGCGGCGGTGGGGCGGGGCGGGCTGCTCGCGCCGCTGGCCGGCGGCACGTACCTGGTGGGCGCGAAGATGAAGCGGGAGTTGCGGTCCGCGAAACACGGTTCCCACGCCTCGAACCTCGGCGCCCTGCTGGCCGACCGGGTCGCGCGCCAGGCCGGTTGCCCTGCGTTTGTGGTGGACCCCGTGGTTGTCGACGAACTCTCGCCCGAGGCGAGGCTTTCGGGAGTTCCCGAGCTTCCGCGGCGCAGCGTGTTCCACGCACTCAGCCAGAAGGCGGCGGCACGCCTGGCCTGCAGCGAACTGGGTATCGGCTACCGCCGTGCGAAACTGGTTGTCGCCCACCTCGGCGGCGGCATCTCGGTTGCCGCACACCGGGGCGGCAGGGTCGTAGAGGTCAACAACGCGCTGGACGGCGAGGGGCCCTTTTCGGCCGAGCGCGCCGGTACTCTTCCCGCCGGGGACCTGGTGCGCCTGGCACTGTCGCGGAAATACGGGCGGGCCGAGCTTCTCGAGCTGCTCAAGGGCCGGGGCGGGCTGGTTGCGCACCTGGGCACCAACAGCCTTATGGAGGTGGAGAGGCGCGTGAAGCGCGGCGAGCAGAAGGCCCGGCTGGTCTTCGGCGCCCTGGGTTACGGCATAGCCAGGAGCATCACGGGCTGCTACGCGGCCCTGGGCGGGACACCTCACGCGGTGGTCCTTTCCGGGGGCATGAGCTGCAGCCGCAAGCTGGTCGCCGGCATCCGACGAAGGCTGGGCAAGGCCACTCGGGTTCTGGTTTACCCCCGGAACCTCGAGATGGCCGCACTGGCCGAAGGTGCTCTGAGAGTGCTCTCCGGCCGGGAGCCCGCGTTGCGTTACCGATGAGCTACAGGAGCCAGGCCGACGTTACCCTGTAGAGATTTCGGACCCGGCGGATAGACACAAGCGACTCGAGTTGCGCCCGGGGTGCGAAGTGCCGCCGGCCTTTCCGGTGCGGGCGAATCCCGTCGTTTGCGGGAGCTTCCGGGACCCGGCCGAAATCGTTATGGAATAGTGGCGCCTGCTTGCGCATTGAGTCTATATGGACCCGATCGGGCAGTGGGGCCTGGTTGTCTTCGTGGAGGAGGGTGGGGGAGTGAACCGGCTCGCGAACGAGAAGAGCCCGTACCTTCTGCAGCACGCGCGAAACCCCGTCGAATGGTATCCGTGGGGGCCGGAGGCGCTGGCCAGGGCACGGAAGGAGGACAAGCCGGTCTTCCTTTCCATCGGCTACTCGACCTGCCACTGGTGCCACGTTATGGAGCGGGAGTCTTTCGAAAGCCGGGACGTGGCCGGGATTCTCAACCGGGATTTCGTGGCGGTGAAGGTCGATCGCGAAGAGCGTCCTGACCTCGACGAGACGTACATGCTGGCAACCCACCTGATGAACGGACGAGGCGGGTGGCCGAATTCCGTGTGGTTGCGTCCCGACGGGAAGCCCTGGTACGCCGGTACGTATTTCCCGCGCGAGGACCGCGGTAACCTCCCCGGTCTCAAGACGATCCTCGAGGCCCTGGCGCGCACATGGAAGGAGCGTCGCGCTGATGTTGACCGGCAGGCCGAGCAGCTCTGGGCTGCGATGCAGGAGGCCGCGGGGGGCTTTCGCTCCAAAGCCTCCGGCGACCTCGACCGCGGCATCGTAGAGGAGGCGATCGGGAATCTGGCTGAGAGCTTCGACCGGATCCCCGGCGGCTTCGGCGGGGCGCCGAAGTTCCCGCCGCACGCGGCACTGGCGCTGCTGCTCCATGAGGCCGGGTCCGGCACGCCCGGACCCGAAGACTGCCTGGAGATGGCGCTCGGGACCCTCGATGCCATTGCCGCCGGCGGGATTCACGATCAGGTGGGCGGGGGGTTCCACCGCTACAGCACCGACGGGAAGTGGTTCGTTCCGCACTTCGAGAAGATGCTTTACGACAACGCGCAACTCTGCAGCAGCTACGTGCATGCCTGGCGCCTGACCGGGAAGCAGGTCTACGCCGACACTGCCCGCGGCGCGTTCGGCTGGGTCCTGCGCGAGATGACCGCCGAAGAGGGTGGTTTCTACTCAGCGCTCGACGCCGACAGCGAGGGCGTGGAAGGCAGATTCTACGTCTGGGAAACGGGCGAGCTCGAAGCCGCGCTGGGCGTCGATGAGGCCAGGGCCTTCGGGAAGGCCTACGGCGTTTGCCCGGAGGGGAACTGGCGGGATGAGGCCACCGGCCGGAGGTCGGGCACCAACATCCTGCACCTTCCGGAGGCGGCAGACGGAAAGGAAGCTTCGAGATTTGCCGCCACGCGTGCGCGACTGCTTGAGGTCAGGAACCGGCGCCCGCGGCCATATCTGGATGACAAGCTGCTGGCGGCCTGGAATGGCCTGATGATCGGCGCGCTGGCCTGTGGCGCACGGCACCTCGAAGAGCCGGAATACCTTAGGGCCGCGCAGCGGGCCGCGGGCTTTGTCATCGAGCGAATGACCGACGGCGGCGATCTGAAACGCACCTTCCGCGACGGCGCAGCCGGGGTGAGCGCCTACGCGGAGGACTACGCATTCATGGCGCGGGGCCTGCTCGAGCTTTACGAGGCCGATGGCAACCGCGCCTGGCTGAAGACGGCTGAGCAGTTCACGAAGAAGCTACTGGACGACTACCGGGACTCAGACGGGGCGTTCTACTTCACGCCTGCGAACGGCGATGGGCCTGGCTTGCGCACACGCGACCCCGTAGACCGGGCCGTTCCCTCAAGCAACGGCGTCGCGGCCCAGGTGCTGGTGCGGCTGGCAGCCGCCACCGGTAACGAAGACTACCTGCGCGCCGCGCGCAGAACTCTAGACGCCTACGCCCCGATGCTCCGCAGCGTGCCGAGCGGCGCGCCGAGCCTGGTGCTGGCCGCCGCGATGTATTTCGACGCGGCCGCGAAGGGTCCGGTCGCGGGGGGCACTCGCGTGCGCCGAAGACCGGCAACATTGGATATCCGCGCAGAGGGGTCCGGCTGCGCGCCGGGGCAGGAGTTCGTCCTGATCGTAGCTGTATCACTGGACAGCTCCTATCACGTCAGCACGGATTCGCCGTGCGCCAGGCATCTGGAGCCCACTTCCCTGTCGCTCCTGGGCCCGAAGGGCTTCTCCCTCGCAGGGGCAGCCTTCCCGCCGGGGGAGTTGGCGGAGTTTGGCGGCGAGCAGCTTTCGGTACTCGCCGGCGACTTCGAGGTGGAAGTCCGTGTTGCCGTCCACGCCACGGTCAGGCCGGGCAGGCACGCTCTGCAGTTGCGCTTCGCGTTCCAGGCCTGCAGCGACCGGGAATGCCTGCAGCCTGATGCGGTGGAGTTGACGGTGCCCATACAAGTTGTCGAACCCAGTTGAGAGAACACCGCCAACCCACAACCGCTCGGCACGCCGGTCCGGTGGGAGGGCCGGACCGGCGTGACGGACTTCCGAGCGAGCGACGCGTGGTATCGGGTGGCGTCGCAGAGGGCGTCGCATGCGCTCGGCGTTGCGGGTTCGGGATGGGGCGATGTGTGCACTGGTGACATGTCTCACTCGGTTGGCTTCGACCCTTGCCCCTTGCCCGCCGAATCGAGCTCGCGGGAGACGAGTTCCTGGAGGCGCTGCCAGTCGCATGGCTTGTAGAGGGCCATGCCCCCTAGCTTCTCGGCCGTGGCGCGGGCCTCGGGGCTCCAGTCCTCTGATGTCAGAAAGACCGGTGCGCGTGGGCTGCGCTTGCGGACCGCCTTGAGTATTTCCAGACCGTCGCCGTCGGGCAGGCTGGCGTCGGCAATTACCAGGTCGAAGTCGGTCACTTCGGCCAGCTTCACCGCCTCGGACCTGGTGTCGCACGCGGTGACCTCGAAGTCCCATCCCTCCAGCTGAATGCGAAAGACTTCGCGGACCACGGTCTCATCGTCCACTATCAAGGCTCGACTGGTCATCTCGCATCTCCTTGATCCGGCATCGGACCCTTCGCTTCTCAAGAAAAGCACACAGCGTGCCAGAGAAGCAGGCCAGGCGGCCAGACATGTTTATCCATTTGCCGATGTTGGACATACAAGCGCAATTCGGAGCCATCCTAGAGAGGGGTACGGGCCTGAACTCAATCAAAGTGATAGGCTTGGGCCCGGGGCTTACACAAGTCATAGAATTGCAGGGTCTTCTGAGGCTTTCAAATTGATAGACCTCTCGTAATGATAGCATGTGTGTTGGCCACAGACGACGAGTGCACGGAGATATTGCCGACGGGACGCCGCGGGCGGGAGGCGAGCAATCAGGGGCGCCTCTGAACGGCCTTGCGCGAACGGGGCAGCACTCCGGGAGGTACTTGCGTGTTTGGCGGCGGTGCCTACCCGGTGCGGTGTACCACGGCGATCGTTTTGACCTTGAAAACGGCGGAAGCTTTGTAAAATCAGGAGCGTAAAGCCGTAAGGCGGCGGGCAGTGCCCGCCCCTTTGATTTATTGCGGCTCCAGGTTAATCGTTCCGGCGAATCCGGGGAACAGGACGGGAGATGGCGAAGTACAAGACCGAAGACATCCGTAACTTCACACTGGTCGGACACGGTGGCACCGGCAAGACAACCCTGGCCGAGGCTGTTCTGCTAGGCGCCGGTGCGAGCAAGAGGCTGGGTTCCGTGGACGACGGTACCAGCCTTTTCGACTTCGAGGCCGACGAGAAGGAACGCAAGAACTCGATTGACATGGCGGTGGCGCACTGCAGTTACCAGGGCAAGCATTTCAACCTGATCGACACGCCGGGTTATCTCGACTTCATCGGTGAGGCCCTGAGTTCGCTGCACGCCGTGGAGACCGCTCTGATCTGCGTGGACGCCGCCAAGGGCGTTGAGGTCTCCACGCGCAAGCACTGGGACGCGGCCGGAGAACTGGGGTTAGCCCGCGCCTTCATCGTCACCAAGGCGGATCAGGACTACGCCAAGACCGGGGACGTCATCTCACAGTTGAAGGAAGTCTTCGGCTCGAGCGTGGCGCCCGCCGTGGTAGCCGATGCCGAAGGGCCCGCGATCAGCAAGGCCGCCGATCTGCTCTCGGGCGAAGGCCTCAGCGACGAGGAGCAGGAACTCCGCGGTACGCTGATGGAGTCGGTGGTCAGCAGCGACGATGACCTGCTGGAGCGTTACCTGGGTGACGAGGAGATCAAGGCCGAGGAGCTCGCGGGAGCCTACGGGCGCGCGCTGGCCGAAGGCTCCGTCGTGCCGGTCTTCGTGACCGCCGCCCGCAAGGACATCGGCGTCAAGGAGCTCTGCGACTGGCTGGCGAATTTCGCGCCCAACCCTCTGGCAGCAAGGATGCAGACTGTCAAGGACGGAGAGGACCCCCAGGATTTCGAGATCAGCGCCGACGGCAAGATGCGCGCGCGGGTCTTCAAGGTCAAGAGCGACGACTACGTCGGGAAGCTCTGCTTCTTCCGCGTATACGCCGGGTCGGGCTCGACGCCGATGCAGATGGTCATCAACGGCAACAGCAAACCTGAGAGGGTTACCGGCTTCCTGCGCGCGATGGGCAAGGCCACCGAGGATGTCGGCGAGGCGATCTGCGGCGACATCCTGGCGGTAGCCAAGGTCGAGGCCATCGAATTCGGCGACACGCTGTCCGACGGGCAGTGCGAGCCCTTCGTGAGACCCAAGCTGCCGGTGCCCATGGTCCAGCTGGCCGTGGAACCCAAGAGCCGCGGCGACGAGCAGAAGATCATCGGCGCGCTGCGCAAGCTGGCCGACGAGGATCCCACGTTCACCGTCCAGCGCAACGAGCAGACCAAGGAGATGGTCATCAGCGGCATGGGCCAGTTGCATCTGGACATCAAGATCGCCCGCCTCCACAGCCGTTTCAAGGTGGGCGCCACCACCAAGCCGCCGAAGGTGCCGTACCTCGAGACCATCACCCAGGCGGCCATGAACGTGGAGTACACCCACAAGAAGCAGACCGGCGGCGCGGGGCAGTTCGCACGGGTGTTCGTGAACATGATCCCCGGGGAGCGCGGCTCCGGCTACGAGTTCGCCGACAAGATCTTCGGCGGAGCCATCGATCAGCCCTTCCGTCCCTCGGTGGACAAGGGCATCCAGAACAAGGCCAACGAGGGCGTGCTGGCCGGCTACCCGGTGGTGGACATCAAGGTCGAGCTGATCGACGGCAAGACGCACCCGGTGGATTCCAAGGACATCGCCTTCCAGATCGCCGGGCGTGAGGTCTTCAAGAAGGCCTTCAGCCTGGCCAAGCCGGTGCTGCTCGAGCCCATCGTCAACATCGAAGTGGTGGTGCCCAGCAAGTTCATGGGAGATATCACCGGAGATATCTCCGGCCGCCGCGGTCGGGTGCAGGGCATGGACTCCATCGGAGACATGCAGGTGGTCAAGGCCCAGGTACCGCTGGCCGAGGTGCAGAACTACAGCACCGAGCTGCGCGGATTGACCGGCGGCGAGGGCTACTACTCGATCGAGTTGAGCCACTACGACGTGGTCCCCGGCAACATCGCCCAGCAGGTGGTGGCCGCGTCCAAGAAGAGCCAGAAGGGCGACGAGTAATCAGGGAGCGCGCGCGAGGCGTTCCGGAGAGGCAGTGAGATGAAGAAGGACGGACACCCCAAGTACTTCGATATCGAGGTCAAGTGCGCGTGCGGCAACGTGATCAAGACCCGCTCGACGCGCAAGAGCTTCGAGGTCAGCATCTGCTCGGCCTGCCACCCGTTCTACACCGGCAGCGACGACCACTTTGTCGATACTGCCGGTCGCGTGGAGCGCTTCCAGAAGCGCTTCGCCTGGACCGGGGAGAAGGCGCAGAAGGAAGCCGCCAAGCCCAAGACCAAGGCCTCAAAGGGCCGCAAGCCGGCTGTCAAGGTCGAGTCCAAGGCGCGGGGCGCCAGCGCTCCGAAGCCGACGGCCAGCGAGCAGAGGGAGAAGGGCGAGGACACCTCCGCCGGCAGCAAGTAGCTGTCCGCGCAGGGACGGGGCCGCGATGTGTCCGCCATGGACGCCGCGGCCCCGGCTCTTTCGGCGCCGGCACCGGCGCCGGCGCTTGCTGAACCGCTCAGACCGAGGCGATAATGGCTTTCAAGAAACTCGAGCGCATGCGCGACCGCTACCGGGAGCTCGAAAAGGAGCTCTACGCGCCGGGTGCCGCAGAGGACCCTTCCTACCCCGCCAGGCTGCGTGAGCACGGGTCACTCTCGAAGATAGTGCCCGCCTACGAGGAGTACCTGAAGGTCCACGCCGACCGGCTGGAGGCCGAGGAACTGCTCGAGGCCGGCGACGCCGAGATGGCCGAGTTGGCCCGCGAGGAGCTCCCGGACCTCAAGGAAAGGGAGGAGTCGCTCCGCGACAGCGTCAAGCGCCTGGTGGCCACCGAGGACGGCCAGGCCGACCGCGACGTGATCATGGAGATCCGCGCGGGTACCGGTGGCACCGAGGCGGGGCTCTTCGCAGCCGAGCTGCTCAAGCTCTACCGCAAGTTCTGCGAACGGCAGAAGCTCAAGATGGAGATCCTCGACGAGAACCGCGGCGAACGCGACAGCCTGCGCGAGTGCACCGCCCTGATTCGCGGCCGGGGCGCCTGGCGCATGCTCAAGTACGAGGGCGGCGGCCATCGCGTGCAGCGCGTGCCGGAGACCGAGGCCCAGGGACGGATCCACACCTCGCTGGCCACCGTTGCGGTGCTGCCCAAGGTCGACCCGGTGGAGGTCAGTATCGACCCCAGCGACCTGGAGATCTCGGTGGCGCACGCCGGGGGACCCGGCGGCCAGGGCGTCAACACCACCGACTCAGCGGTGCGACTGCTGCACAAGCCCACAGGGATACAGGTGCGCTGCCAGGAGTCGCGCAGCCAGCACCAGAACCGCGACCGGGCGATGGAGATCCTGCGCTCCAAGCTCTTCCAGATCGAGCAGGACCGGCGCGAGCAGGAGATGCGTGACTCGCGCATGACTCAGATCGGGTCCGGTGACCGCTCCCAACGGGTGCGAACCTACAACTTCCCGCAGAACCGCTGCACCGATCACCGCCTCGAGGGCGACGACAAGAACCACTCCCTCGAGAGGGTTCTGGACGGTGATCTAGAATCCATTCTCAAGGCCCTGGACGGCCTGGCGGCGGCGGGCGTTGAGGAGGAGCTGTGACTGTGCGAGGGGATGGGCGCGTGTAGGGATGGAAGATTCGAGGAGCCTGGGTCCGAGACCGCTGGCTCTTCGACTCTTCCAGGCAGACGGAGCAGACGTAATGGTCGCGTGTCTGCCTGCGAGTATGGGAGCAGCCGTTGAGTGAGTCATGGACCGTCCGGCGGATACTGGCCTGGACGACCGAGCACTTCGATAAGGCCGGCGTTCCCAGCGCCAAGCTCAATGCCGAGATCCTGCTGGCCGACGTACTGAAGCTCAAGGCGCGGCTGGACCTGCTGCTCGAACCCGAACGCGAACTCACGGGGGCCGAGCGAGACACGTACCGGGAATTCGTGAAGCGCCGCGCATCGCGCGAGCCCACCGCGCACATCCTGGGCTGCTGGGCCTTCTACAAACGCGACTTCGCCCTGACCTCCGACGTGCTCACGCCCCGCAGCGAGACCGAGCTGGTCGCCGACCGGGCCATCGCCTGGGCGCGCGAGAACGACGCGAAGAGCGCCGTGGACATCGGCACCGGTTGCGGCTGCCTTGCCGTCACCCTGGCCGTGGAGCTCCCGCATCTGTGCGTCGTGGCCACGGACCTCTCGCCGCAGGCGCTCGAGGTCGCCCGCAGGAACGCCGAGAAGCACGAGGTCGCCGACAGGCTCCAGTTCCTGGAAGCCGATCTCCTTCCGGAACCAGGAACCCGGAGTGCGGCTCCCGGGCGAAGCGGGGGCGAAGAGGGGGAACCGGGGACCGCGGATCTGATCGTGTCGAACCCGCCCTACATCGAGACCGGGAGGATAGGTTCTTTGATGCCCGAAGTCGCGAAGCACGAGCCACGCCTGGCGCTAGACGGCGGCGAGGACGGCCTCGAGTTCTATCGCCGCCTTGCGCCTGAGGTCGCCAGGCACCTTCGCAGCGGCGGCGCCGCCATACTCGAGATCGGCGACGATCAGGGCCGGGCGGTAAGCGAGATCTTCGAAGCCGCGGGCGAGTACCGTGATATCGATTTCAGCGAGGACCTCAACGGCCTGGACCGGGTGTTCTTCGCGAGGAAGGCTTAGGCGGATCCAAGAGGGGCGCAATGGGGCTATCGCGAGTATATTGTATGAGCGAGACACCGTTCTCACACCCCCGGGGCGGGCGTCGCGTTCTTTCGCGCTTCCGGCCCGAGATGGTCGCCGGGGCTCTGCCTTTTTCCGCCGGGGCCGTTCTGCCGCTCCTGTTCGTGCAGTTGATGGCGGTCAGGTTCGATCGCCGGGCCCTCGGAGCGCAGGCGCGGACATGAGCCGGGACCGAGGCTGCTCGGTGCCACTGCGCAGTCGCCCCCGCCTGCTGCTGCTGCGGGCCTTGCGCTGGTTCATGCCCGCGCTGGCCTTCCCGCCGGGGCGCAGGGGGCTGCTGTCTTCGTTCGCTCCCGAGGCCTTTGCCTTGCTGGCTCACACCTGCTGGGTTTTGGTGGTGTTTATCTGGCACGATGGCGACAATCTCTGGTCGCTGGCCCAGAGCGGGGCGATGCTCGCCTACGCGCTCATCGGCCTGGGGCTGGTAATGGTACCCGTGAACGCCGCGGCGGGAAGCCTTGCGTCTGAGAAGACCCGCATGACGGGCGATGCCCTGGTGCTGACCCCCGGCCGGCACTGGAAGCTGGCACTTTGTCGCTATCTCTTCGTGCTGTGGCCCGGATTGCGGTTGCTTCTCTACCTTCTGCCCGTCTACGTCGTAATGGCCTTCAGCGGACTGTTTGCCGATCCTCCAGGCTACGAATGGTGGATGGGGCCGCTCTGTGCCTTCCTTCCCAAACCTGTTCTGGCAGTGGCCTTGGCCCTCGTCGGACAAGAAGGCTTCCTGTCCGGGGGACCGCCGGAGTTAACGATCAGGGGCCCGCTGATTGCGCTCTGCAGAGCGGCGAATGACCTCACCGTGTTGCTCCTGGTATCGTCTGTGGGTTTCTATGTTTCGGCCAGGGCGCGCAGTGCGGCCCGGTCCCTGATTGGCGGGTACCTGGCTGCGCTGCTGTTGCTGGTGGTGGTGATGCCGATAGGCTTCTGGGTCGTGCTGGTGTTCGCTGTACTGGCGAATGTCGGCTGGTGGAACCCGGGTGTCGGGGATGATGAGATCTTCGCGGTCTACATCGCCATTGCATCGGGGGCGCTGCTCCTGCGGCTGGTGCTCTCGGCGGTGCTTCCGCTGATCGTGGCCTGGCGATTCGACAGGATGATGACAGGGACCCGGTAGATGACCCGAGAGAACCTGTCCGCAACGGAGAAAGGCGCATCCCGGTGAGCCTGCACTCGCTGCTGCGCACGCCGCTTTCGGTGCCGCTGGTCTGGCAGCACGGGCTGCGCAAGTGGGCGCCGGAAATCGCGGCGGTGGTCGTCTACCTGATCGCGAGCCTGGCGGCGCTGATTCTAGTCGACAGCAGCGGGCGTCCCTGGGTGGACGGCGCGGCCTGGGGCTGCCTGGTGGCCGCGGGGGTGATGACTTTCGTTCCCCTGGGCGGGGCGGCCGGGTCGCTCGCCAGCGAACGGCAGATGGGCACGCTGGACGCGCTGATCCTCACGCCGGTGGATCGCAGGCGACTGGTCTGGGGGCGCTACTGGAACTGCGCTGTTCCCTGGGCCCGGTTCATCGCCTGGCTGCTGCCGTTGTACGTGGTGCTCTTTCTGAGCAGGCCGACCGGCGAGCCCGCGGGCAACTGGGTGACCTCGCCGGTCAGCGCCACGCTCTGCGGCCTGGGCGCCAGGCCGGCGCTGGGGTACATGATTCTGGAACACGGCGAGCAGATAGCCCTGCGCCGGGAGTTGCAGGCGCTCTGCGTGGCGGTGCGCGCGCTGCGGGACTTCGTGACGCTGTTGCTGGTCTGCGCCATCGGACTGTACTGCTCGGCGCGCGCCAGGACGCGGGCGGGCGCGATGGGCGCGGCCCTGATCGCCGTTCCGGTCCTGGTCGGCGGTGTGCTCAGCGCGCCGGAATGGCTGATCGTCGGACGCGTGGGGCTGCCCGGAGTGGAGGACCTCGGGGCAGTCTACTTCTTCTGGTCGGTGGTCACCGTGATTGTGGAACTGCTGGTGGCATTGCGCCTGGCCGGCTCGGTCGCGCGCAACTTCGACCGGTTCCTGTTGCACGAGGAAGTGCGCGATGAAGCGTAGGCGGCCGGCGGACATCGACGTCTGCATGCGTCGGCCGCTGGCGCTTCCGCCGGGACGAGGAGGGGTTTGGCTGCGAAGGCTGCCCAAGGTCGTCCTGGGCATGGTCTACGGCCTGGGATTCATCGTCTTTGCGGTGGCGCTGGTGGTGATGATCGCCAACGACGTGGAGCAAGCCTGGTGGCGGTCGCTGGCCCTGGGAACGGTCTGCGCGTACCTGATGTTCGGGCTGCTGCTCCTCCTCCTTCCGGCGGTGGTTACCGCGACCGTGCTGTCGTTCGAGCGTGACCGCGGCACCATGGAAGCGGTGGTCCTCACACCGATGTGGCACGACGAGATCGCCCGGGGGCGGTTCTGGCACGCAGCCTGGCCCTGGCTGCGCCTCTTCGTCTGGATGCTGCCGGTGTACCTGGTGATGGCAGTGTCACTGGGAGGCACGATGCAGAGAATGGACGGCAGGGAACTCGCGGGCCTGTCGGTGGCCTACCTCTTCGTTCCCAAGTTCTACGTGACGATCTTCACGGGGATGGGTATCGAAAGTGGACCGGGAGTTCCCTGCTGGACGCTGATACTGGTCATGCTGCGCGCGCTGCGCGATATCATCGACCTGATGGCGGTCCTGGGCATCTCTTACTACTTCTCCGCGAGGATGTGGCGCGGCGTGCACGCGATAATTCTATCCATGGTCACCGTGCCTGCGCTGATGGCCAGCCTGTTTCTGGCACCGGAATGGCTGATGATGGTGACGATGACAGTCTGGTCCTTCACTCGTATTGGCGGGGCTCCGCCGATGACGCTCTTCATGACCCTCTACGCGATCGCCGGTGTATCTGTTTGCGTTCTGCAGCTATGGATGTGTTCGGCCCTGGTGCGCCGGGTGGCCAGGAGCTTCGACCGGTACGCGTTGGGCCACGTGCGCGGACTCTAGAGTCAGGCCCGCCGGTTCTTGAGTTTGTCTGGACCGGAACGCCTCCTGAGCGCGTCCATTTCCGGGAGGGCGGCTTGAGGCGCAGCATAGCAGAGCAGATGGAGTACCCCTTCGCCGTACCGCCGGTGCGGCGGATGCTGCTGGTGCGGGTTCTGCCGGAGCTCTTCGCCGCCGCTGTGTGGGGGCTCTTCCTCTGGATCTGGCTGCAGGACGCCAGCGGCCTGCGGCTGGGCCTGTGGGAGACGCTGGGGCTGGGCGCAAGCCGCTTCGCGGTGGTCGAATCCCGCGATGTCGTCGGTGCCTCTCTGAGTCGGGCGGCGGCGGTCTGCGCCGAGGTCTCCGCGATCTTGCTGGTGCTGGCCCCGATCGCGTTCGTTGCACCGGCCTTTTCGGTCGAGCGCCAGGGGGGAACGCTGGAAGCCATGCTGCTGACCAGCACGCACCACGAGAACATAGTAACGGGGCGCTTCTGGTACGTGGCGCTGCCGTGGTTTCGACTGGTCATCTACTTCCTGCCGTTCTACGCGTTGCTGGTCCTCGAGCCCTTGCTGACCATCGGCTGCTCGGGCTGGAGCATGCCCTGGCTCAACTTGTGCGGCTGGACGGCAAGCCTGGGCCGGGTGACCGGATCGTTCGTCTGGGAGAACGCGGTCACCCCCGGTCCATCACCGCACACCGGGTTCCTTGCCGCGATGCGGCTGCTTCACGACGTCTCGGCGATGCTCCTGGCGATGGTTGTGACCTTTCACGTATCGATGCGTGCCAGGAACCTGGCCCGGGCGTTGATATTCAGCTTCCTGCTGGCGCCCCCCGCGGTAGTCCTGATGGCCGGCCCGGACACGGTGTGGCTGCTGCTGGCAAGCGGCCTTCCCGGCTCGTTCCTGGGCGTGAGGGCCTACTGGCTGGTGGTCGTAGTCGTAATCGCCTTGCGCTGGGGCGGGGCCTTCGGCCTGCTCAGGCGCAGCGCAGGGAATTTCGACGCCTACGTGCTTGGGGAGGAGACGGGGGCGCCCGCCCGGGCGAGACGGCGCAGGGGCGAGCCCAAAGCCCAATCTATTTGAAAGAAGGCGACTTCGGACTATAATCGCCCTGCGTGGAGGGGTAACAGCGAGCGGGCCGAATGCAGACAATCGCAATTGAGGGTGGTCGCCCCCTGGAGGGCGAGGTCCACGTTTCCGGGTCCAAGAATGCGGCGTTGCCGCTGATGGCCGCTTGCCTGCTGGCTGAGGGGCCCTGCCGTATATCGAATGCCCCGGACCTGACGGATGTCTCCACGCTGTGTAACGTCCTCGGCGAGCTTGGGATGAGCGTTGAGCGCGATACCGGCGGAGACCTGGTGCTGGAGGCAGTCGACGAGTCCAGGTCCACCGCCGAGTACGACCTGGTGCGCACCATGCGCGCTTCGGTGTGCGTGCTCGGGCCGCTGCTGGCCAGGCGCGGTTACGCCCGGGTAAGTATGCCCGGCGGATGTGTCATCGGCGCGCGGCCCATCGACCTGCATCTGCGGGGCCTCGAAGCCCTCGGGGCCGAGATCGAGGTCGAACACGGCTACATCACGGCAAGGGCCGAGCGCCTGCGCGGGGCGCGCATCTACATGGGCGGTACCTTCGGTTCCAGCGTTCTGGGCACCGCCAACGTGATGATGGCCGCGGCGCTGGCCGAAGGACGCACGGTGATCGAGCACGCCGCCTGCGAGCCGGAAATCGAGGAACTGGCGCGCTTCCTGATAGCGATGGGCGCGTCCATCGAGGGCGCCGGCACGCACCGCCTGTTGATCCGCGGGGTTCGCCGCCTGGACGGTTCGAGCCACAGGGTAATGCCCGACCGCATCGAGGCCGCGACCTTCATCGCCGCGGCCGCCGCCACGCAGGGAAACGTTCTGGTCCGGGGCGCCCGGGCCGAACACCTCGATGCGGTCCTCGACCGCTTCAAGGCCGCCGGCTGCGACCTGGACGACGACGCCGGCGGCATCCGCGTGAGGCCGGCGAAGCTGCACGGTATAGAAGCCACCACGCTGCCGTATCCCGGGTATCCCACCGACATGCAGGCCCAGCTGATGACCGTGCTGGCCGTTGCCGAGGGCACCAGCACGATAACCGAGAAGATCTACCCGGAGCGCTTCATGCACGCCGCGGAACTCCAGCGGCTCGGGGCGCACGTGGTGGTTCAGGGCGCGACCGCGGTCATCGAGGGCGTGCAGCGACTGAGCGGGGCCACGGTGATGGCCTCTGATCTGCGCGCCTCGGCCGCGCTGGTCATCGCCGGGCTGATCGCGGAGGGTCGCACGACCATTCGCCGCGTATACCACATCGATCGCGGTTACCAGGACCTGGTCGGCAAGTTTGAGGCCCTGGGGGCCACCATTCGCAGGGAAGAAGAGGAGAAGTGACCGAAAGTGTTTGAATCGCTGAGCAACAGCATCACCCGGGCCATCGACCGCATCCGCATGCGCGGGAAGCTCTCACGCGAGAACATCGAGCAGGGCATGCGCGAGGTGCGCACCGCGCTGCTCGAGGCGGACGTCAACTTCCAGGTTGTCAGGCGGTTCCTGGCCTCGGTGACGGAGAAGGCGGTCGGCGAGGAGGTCATCAAGGCTGTCGACCCCTCGCAGCAGATCGTGAAGGTGGTCCACGACGAACTCATCGAGCTGATGGGACCGGGCGACTCCTCCATCGACTTCGCCCCCAGCGGTCCCACCGTGATCCTGATGGCCGGCCTGCAGGGCTCGGGCAAGACCACCACCTGCGGCAAGCTGGCCCGCCTGCTGCACCAGCGCGGGCGCCACCCGCTGATGGTCGCGGCCGACGTGCAACGGCCGGCGGCGATCGATCAGCTTGAGACGCTCGGCAAACGAATCAACATACCCGTGCATTCCGAGCGCGGCGGCAGCCCCCCGGATATATGCCGCCAGGCGCTCGAGGAGGCCCGCAAGCGGGCCTGCGACACCATCATCCTCGACACCGCCGGCCGGTTGCACATCGACGAGGAGATGATGAGCGAGGTGGCCGAAGTCGCCGCGGCCACCAGTCCCCGCGAGGTGATCCTGGTCGCCGACGCCATGACCGGCCAGGACGCGGCCACCAGTGCGAAGGCTTTCGCCGAGAGGCTCAAGCTCACCGGCGTGATCCTCACCAAGCTGGACGGCGACGCGCGGGGCGGCGCGGCGCTCTCGGTTCGGCAGGTTTCCGGCGTGCCCATCAAGTTCGTGGGCATGGGCGAGAAGCTCGACCAGCTCGATGAGTTCCACCCCGAGCGACTCGCCGACCGCATCCTGGGCATGGGCGACGTGGTCAGCCTGGTCGAGAAGGCCCAGGCCACGATCGACCAGGAGGAGGCCCAGCGGCTGGCCGGCAAGCTGATGGGGGGCGGATTCACGCTCGAGGACTTCCTCAAGCAGCTCCGGCAGGTCAAGAAAATGGGGTCAGTCAAGGATCTGGTTGGGATGATTCCGGGGATGGCAAGCGCTCCCGGGGCGGACCAGATTGACGACCGGCAGTTCGGGCACATGGAGGCGCTGATTTCCTCGATGACCCCCGACGAGCGGCTGCACCCCGAGATTGTACGCGGAGCGCGCAAGCGGCGTATCGCCAGTGGGGCGGGGCGGCCCGGGCAGGAGGTAAACCTGCTCTTGAAACAGTTCCGCCAGATGAAGAAGATGTTCGGGCGCATGGGGCGCTTTGGCGGTCTGGAGCGGCTCATGGGCCAGATGCCTGCCGGCGACGCGGCTGCCGTCGGCGAGGCGGGTGCACCGGGCGGCATGGGAGGCATCCTGCCGTCCGATTTGTTTTCGCGCAAGAGCAAGCACGGCAAGGGCGCGAGAAAGAAGAAGAAAAAGAAAAAGAGGAGGTAGTGTGGCAGTTCGCATTCGCATGACGCGCACCGGGCGCAAAGGACACGCCTGTTTCCGCGTCGGAGCTTACGACATTCGCACCAGGCGGGACGGCACCTGCCTGGAGATTCTGGGGTCCTACGAACCCGCGCACCCTCGGGAAGACAAGCGCCTCAACCTGAAGGGCGAGCGCATCAAGCACTGGCTTTCGGCCGGTGCAGTACCCAGCGAGAAGGTAGCCAGCCTGCTCAGGAAGAACGGGCTGCTGGAGGCCAAGCGCCGGAAGAGCAGGAAGAAGGCCGAGAGCAGCTGACCCGGTCGGCGGCGGGGGGCGCAGGTCCCGCGCCGGGTGGAACCGGGAGTCACGACAAGTGCGCATCGACGTCATCACCATCTTTCCGGGAATGTTCGACCCGGTCCTCGGCGAGAGCATGATGCGGCGGGCGCAGGACAAGGGACTGGTCGAGATAGTCATACATGATCTCCGCGACTACAGCGACGATCCGCACCGCAAGGTCGACGGCCGCCCCTACGGGGGAGGGCCGGGCATGGTAATGCGGGTCGAGCCCATCGCCAGGGCCGTTCGCGCGGTGCGCCCCATGGCCCAACCGGGCGGGCGGCTGCTGCTGACCTGTCCGGGGGGGCGGAGGTTCGACCAGCGCGTCGCCCGGGAACTGGCTGGCGAGGCGCGCCTGGTGATTGTCGCCGGGCACTACGAGGGATACGACGAGCGCGTCAAGCAGATCCTCGATCCCGACGAGATATCCATAGGCGACTACGTTCTCACCGGGGGCGAGTTGCCGGCCATGGTCATGATCGACGCCGCCGTCCGCCTGCTGCCGGGCGTGCTCGGAGCCGAGGGCGGCGCCGATGACGAGAGTTTCGAAGGCGGGATGCTGGAGGCCCCCCAGTTCACCCGTCCCGTGGATTTCGAGGGTCACCGGGTTCCCGCCGTGCTGCGCAGCGGGAACCACGCCAGGATTGTCGAGTACCGGCGGCGCGAAAGCGAGGCGCGCACCCGCGGCCGCCGTCCAGATCTGCTGAAGGAGAAGTGAGATGAACCGCGTAGTAGAAGCCGTAGGCGATTCCTACAAGAAGGCCGAGGTCCCCGAGTTCGAGATCGGCGACACCGTCGACGTCCACGTGCGCATCAAGGAGGGCGAGCGCGAGCGCATCCAGGTGTTCAACGGCACGGTGATCGCCCGCCGCGGCCGCGGGGTGGGTGCGTCATTCACCGTCCGGCACCTCTTCCAGGGCGAGGGCGTGGAGCGGGTATTCCCGCTGCACTGCCCCTCGGTCGAGAAGGTCGAGGTCAAGCGCCGGGGCAAGGCTCGCCGCGCCAAGCTCTACTACCTGCGCGGGCGCACCGGCCGGGCCACCCGCCTGGCCGAGAAGCGCGGGGCCCTGCCGACCAAGGCGGCCGCCAAGGGGAAGACCGAAGGGAAGTCCTCAGAAGAGAAGGAATAGGGGGGCTTCTTGACGCCGGATATGGCGCTCCTATAATCTGCGACGGATGAGACCCCCGGCAGGATCCCGACCCAGAGAGCGGCGCGGCCGCGCCGCCGCGATGGTTGAGAACGTCCTGATAGCAGCCTCGCTGCCGGCCCTCTGGGTGTGGTTCCTGCGGCGCGCCGGCTACCCGGCTTTCCAGGGCTGGTGGGTCGATGCGCTTCTGGCGGTGGTCCTCCTGGTAATGCTGGTCATCGCCGTGCGGCGCCTGTCGACCTGGGCCAATCTCGGGTGGCAGGAGAGCGGAAGTCAGGATAGGCGGAAGGATGGTTAGCGACAGCCAGCTCCTCGAAGGCAACAAGATCAAGATCGGCAAGCAGATCGTGCTTCCGCTCTCCAAGGCAGTGGAGATCAGTCTGCGGGGCGTGAAGGTGCGCTTCTGGCGGTCGCTGATCACCATGAGCGGGATCATCCTGGCGATCGCCTTCATGGTCTCGATCGGTTCTGGCAGCGCCGTGCTCAACGGGCTGTGGACCGGGAAGATAGACGGCAAGCCGGTCAAGAAGGCCGAGGTCATCGTCGAGATCAAGAGCGAGACCAACACGCTGCGCTACGTGCCCGAAGGGGGAGGGGACGAGAAGGAGGTCGACCTGACCCGCGAGCGCGCCATACGCAACACCGTTTCCTGGGTGCTGCGGCGCCAGGGCCTGGAGGATCCCGCCGAGGCGGCCAGCACCTCGAAACTCGCGGGCGCCGGGTCGCCAGGCGCGGGGGAGCCCGAGGAAACCGCGGCGGCCGGCGATGACGGAGGCGGCAGCCGCGACGTGTGGCTGGTGGCGCTCTCGCTCTGCGTTGCGGTGGTCGGCATCGTCAACTCCATGCTGATGTCCGTGACAGAGCGGTTCCGCGAGATCGGTACCATGAAGTGCCTCGGCGCGCTGGACAGCTTCGTAATCAAGCTGTTCCTGCTGGAGAGCACCTTCGTGGGCTTCATCGGCACCCTGATCGGCATCGTTATCGGCCTGGTGCTCACGCTGGGCAGCAGCCTGGTGGTCTACTGGAGCTTGAGGAGCCTGCTCTTCGTTGCATTGCCGTGGGACGAGGTGCTCTGGGGGGTGCTGGTGGCCCTTGCGTCCGGTACGGCCCTGAGCGTTCTCGGGGCGATTTACCCCGCGATCGTGGCCGCCAGGATGGAGCCGGTGGCCGCGCTGCGTCAGAACGCGTAGGCTCGACCTGAGCCTGGAGGAGAGTCCAGATGCTTGACCAGACCATCGTCCGCACCAAGGACGTCAAGCGGGTCTACCGCATGGGCAACGTCGAGGTACACGCCCTGCGGGGTATCAACATCGAGATCCGCGCCGGGGAGTACCTCTCGATCATGGGCCCCTCGGGGTCGGGCAAGAGCACCTTCTTCAACATGGTCGGCGGCCTGGACAAGCCCTCGGACGGCAAGGTCTACATCGACGAGGTCGACGTGGCCCAGCTGGACGCCTACGAGCTGGCCTGGCTGCGCTGCCGCAAGATCGGCTACATCTTCCAGACCTTCAACCTCATCCCGGTGATGACCGCGCTTGAGAACGTCACGCTGCCGATGGTCTTCGCGGGCCTCAACAACGACCAGGCGCGCGACAAGGGAATGGAGCTGCTCGGCCGCGTGGGTCTGGCCGAGCGCTACGCTCACAAGCCCTTCGAACTCTCCGGCGGCCAGCAGCAGCGCGTGGCCATCGCCCGGGCGATGGCCAATGACCCCGCCATCATCCTGGCCGACGAGCCCACCGGGAACCTGGACCTCAAGACCGGCCAGGAGATCATCGAGATCCTCACGCGCATGAACAAGGAGCGCGGGGTGACGATCATCACCGCCACGCACGACATGAAGATGCTCAGCGCCTCCGACAGGGTTGTGTGGATCCGCGACGGGCGCGTGGACAAGATCGAGGACCGGGCCAACATCGACATCCAGATCGGTTCCATCGAAGGCGAGCAGTAGAGCAATCGAATACTCCGGGGGGGGCCTGATGGGCCTTCGCAGCTACATATTGCCGGCTGCCCTCTATCTGTTCGGCATCTTCGCGGCCTTCATGGTCCTGTTCGGTTCGCAGGTCTTCGAGGTTCCCGACACCCCCGGCCTCTCGTTCCAGTACATGCTGGTGGGCCTGGCCTTCGCGGCGCTGGCGCTCATCGTGCTGGTGCGCTACTCGATGTATACCGTTGACAAGGAGCTCTTCTTCGCGCGCCGCCACGTCGAGACGCTCCAGAACCGACTGGACGTCCGCGACGAGGACGCCACGCTGCTGACCCGCATCAACGAGCTCACCGAGAAGTTCAGCGAGACGCGCAACCTCGAGGCCGTGCTGCATCAGGCGGTCAGCACGCTGATGGAGGTGCTCCACGTCAGGATCATCGTGCTGCAGCTCTACAGCCACGAGGATAGCAGGTTCTTCCTGCGCATCGAGGAGGGCATCGAGGATCTTGACCTCGGCCAGGAGGTTTACGAGGACGTGATCGAGAAGGGCAAGAGCCGGCTGATCAACAACCTCGAATCCACCCGGGAGTACGGCTACCTGGCGCGCATGGGCTACCGCTCGCTGCTGGTCAGCCCCCTGATCCGCTGGGGACGCGAGGGGGCCAAGGAGCCCATCGGGCTGGTCGCGGTGATCAGCACCGAGCAGCGCGACTTCACAGCGCACGACCAGCACCTGCTGACGGCCTTCGCCAAGCAGGCCGGCATGATCATCGAGAACGCCCAGCTCTACGAGAAGACCGAGGCGCTGGCGATTCACGACGGGCTCACCAACCTCTACAACTACCGCCGCTTCAAGGAGGTCCTCGACGAGGAGTTGGCCAGCTGCCGGCGGAACAACAGCCCCCTGGCGCTGGTCATGGCGGACATTGACCACTTCAAGAACTACAACGACAACAACGGTCACCAGGAGGGCAACGTGGTGCTTCGCGAGATCGCCGACATCATGCTGCGCTCCACGCGCGGCGCGGACCTGGTGGCCCGCTATGGCGGCGAGGAGTTCGTGGTCATTCTGCCGGACACCGAGGTGGAGGGCGCGCGAGCGGTCGCCGAGAACATCCGCAGGCGGGTGTCGGACGAGAAGTTCGACGGCGAAGAGGAGCAGCCCAACGGCAGGTTGACCATTACCCTGGGGCTGGCCTGCTACCCCCGGGACGCCGAGGGCGCCCCGGACCTCATCGACAATGCCGACCAGGCGCTCTACAGCGGCAAGCGCGCCGGCAGGAATCGGCTGGTAGTCTTCCGGGAGATGCCGGAAGAGAGCTGAGGAGCCGCCGCCGGCGCCAGGCACTGCGCGGGTCCCGCTCTTCTTCCCTCGCTTGAATCGCCGGGTGCGCGCGTTACCATCGGCCGGATGAAAGCCAGCGATGCCATTCTCCAGGACCTGAACCCCGCACAGCGCAGAGCCGTAGTCCACCGCGGAAGTCCCCTGTTGGTGATCGCCGGGGCCGGAAGCGGCAAGACCCGGGTGGTCACCCGCAGGATCGCCCACCTGGTGGCCTCGGGCCAGAGCCCCTACTCGATACTGGCGATGACCTTCACCAACAAGGCCGCCGGCGAGATGCGCGAGCGGGTCGCCGATCTGCTCGGTGAGAAGACGCCGGTGTGGGTCTCGACCTTCCACTCCACCGCCGCGCGCATCCTGCGCCGCGAGGACGGGGGGGTGAGCCGCAGCGGCAACTTCACCATCTACGACCACGATGACTCCATGCGCGTGCTAAAGACCGTGCTGGGCGATCTGGAAGTCGACAGCGATGAGTTCCCGCCCCGGCAGGTGCTGGGTGCCATCGACCGCTGGAAGACCGAGGGCGTGCGTCCCGACGGGGTCCAGCCGGGCTTCTACCGCGAGAGGGTGACGGCCAAGGCCTATCACCTCTACGAGCAGCGGCTGGAGCTGGCCGACGCGCTGGACTTCAACGACCTGCTGGGCGAACTGCTGCGGCTCTTCACCGAGCGCGCCGAGACGCTGGAGAAGTACCGCCGGCGCTTCGCGAACCTCCTGATCGACGAGTACCAGGACACCAACGCGGTGCAGTACCGCATCGCGCGCCTGCTGGCCGGCGACGGCCGGGGGCTCTGCGCGGTGGGCGACCCCGACCAGTCTATCTACGGCTGGCGCGGCGCGCGCATCGACAACATTCTCGACTTCCGGAACAACTTCCCGGGCACCGAGATCGTCAAGCTCGAGCAGAACTACCGATCAACCGCGCCGATCCTGAGGGCGGCCGGCGAGGTCATCGCCAAAAACCGCCAGCGCATCGAGCGCGGACTGCGCACCGACCGGCAGTCGGGTCGGCCGGTGGAGCTGTTCACCGGTCTTGACGAGCAGCACGAAGCCGACGAGGTCGCGCGCCGGATCTCGGAGGCCCGCGCCGCGGGCCGCGCCTACTCGGACCTGGCGATCTTCTACCGCACCAACGCGCAGAGCCGCGCGTTCGAAGAGGCCTTCCTGCGCAACGCCATCCCCTATATCCTGGTATCGGGCACCGCGTTCTACCAGCGCGCCGAGGTCAAGGACGGCCTGGCCTACCTGCGCCTGGCGGTCAATCCCCGCGACGAGGTCTCTTTCCGCCGGGCGGTGAACCTGCCGCGCAGGGGAGTGGGTGCCTCCAGCCTGGTCAGGCTCGAGGCCGAGGCCCGCGCCCGTGGGGCCTCGCTGTTCGAGACCGCCGCGGACCAGGCCGGCAGGGCGATGGTATCGAAGAAGGCGGCGGGGGGCCTGGAGCGTTTCACCGGGATAGTCGCGGGCCTGGGCGGTGGCGAGTCCTATCCGGTCGAGCCGGTAGTCAGGGAGATGCTCGAGAACAGCGGGCTGCTCGAGCACTACGGCAAGGCCGACGAGAGCGAGCGCGTCGAGAACCTCAACGAGCTGGCCGCCGCGGCGGGGGAGTACGATTTCACAAACCCCGACGGTTCGCTTGCGGGTTTCCTCGAGCAGGTGGCCCTGGTCGCCGACATCGACGGCTGGGACGGCCACAGCGATCGCGTGAGCCTGATGACCCTGCACTCCGCCAAGGGGCTGGAGTTCCCGGTGGTGTTCGTGACCGGCCTCGAGGAGGGGCTGCTGCCGCACATGCGCAGCAGCGACGAGAACGAGGGCGACGTCGAGGAGGAGCGGCGGCTCTTCTACGTGGGCATGACCCGCGCGCGCGAGGAACTGGTACTGACGCTGGCCCGCTCGCGCCGGCGCTACGGGCCGAGCATGGCGGCCAAAGCCAGCCGTTTCGTGGGAGAACTGCCCGCCGGCCAGATCGCGCCCGAGGGCGCGGTCAGCAAGGCGATGAGTTCCTACCTTGAGACCGCCGCGGCGGACGATTGGGACGATGGATTCTCGCGGCGGAGCAGCGGCAGCGGATCCCGGCGCCGCAGGAAACAGATGCCTTCGGTCCCGCGCGACCCGGTCACCGACGAGGACGGTCGCTACTACGAGGAAGCGGCCATCGCCGCGGCGCGTGCCGAGGAACTCGAGCTGAGTGTCGGCGACCTGGTGAGCCACCCCAAGTTCGGCCGGGGCCGCGTCGAGGGCCTCGAGGGCTACGGCGAGACCGCCCGGATCACCGTGGCCTTCAGCATGTATGGCCGTAAGAAGCTGGTCGCCGCCTACGCGCACCTGGAGAGGGCGCAGTAGGGGCCGGGCCCGGCTCGCGGCGCTCGCCGTTTGCCGCCGACCGTTGTACCGGCCCGGAGCCTGTGACAGCGACAAGAGCGGTGGAATTGGACTGTACGATGCCTTTCGAGACGGACAGATCCCGCACCCCGTACTCCCTAAAAACCTAAGCGGTCGAATTCAAAGTCACATCGCAGGTTCTGCTCCCGAATTCGAAGTTCTACCAGGCCCAGACTCATCCCATGTCACGCGGAGCCCCTGTAGTAGTGCTTGAGGAGCCCGCCGAGGCCCGGCAAAGCCAGACTAGCCCCGCTCCTCCACATCTGCGGGAGTGCTGGGAGAATCTTGTGACCAGGAAGTTGCTGCTTAGCTAGTTCCCATCCGGAAAAGCTAAGACCAGTACTGAAGAGGGGTTAGTGTGGTTGGTCGGAGGGGTTTTGGTGTGGATACCATAACAGGATGTGTGGTATGTGTCCTCTATGGTGTTGAGCTGTAAGTAGTAAGGGGGGGGAGTTGAAAGCAGCGAGGTTGAAAAATGAGGGACGAGATGACCGAGCCGCGGTTGGAGTTCACGCCGATGGATCGGGACAAGATCGAGGAATTGGAGGTAATGGACGGGGTTTTGCGGAATGCGGACCGGGTGCTCGAGCGTGTGACGGCGGATCTGACGGAGAGGGTTTC